>Ga0115002_10001237_pt1 | contig 35427 bp, 36 predicted proteins | sample ArcticOcean_MG_C_8_FD_89576 | JGI IMG/M metagenome (GOLD analysis project Ga0115002, IMG submission 89576) | Marine microbial communities from western Arctic Ocean - ArcticOcean_MG_CB11_86 | ecosystem: Environmental > Aquatic > Marine > Oceanic | place: Arctic Ocean: Canada Basin | collected... | reverse complement strand
TCATTTATATTGACCAACAGTCCAGCTTTCACCTTTTCCCAGACTCGCGGTACTGCTAATAATATCGACGGCTTAATGGTAGGTAATGCCTTAGCTAAATCGTCTAATACTGGAACTGGAAATATCTGACCAACTCTATATATTGCTTGATAATGGTCCCCTGCTCTAGCTGCAATATGTGCCATTGGTAAATACGAAACAATTCTTGGATTATCTGATGCAGTTATCATCTGGGAGAACAAACTTTCTATAGTCCAAATGACATTATGATGGCTTATCATTACGCCTTTTGGCCTACCAGTAGTACCAGAAGTAAAGATTAGACATGCTAGTGACTCTGGAGTAACAGTTGCAATAGCCATATCGAGTTTTTCTCTTTCTTGAGCTAATAGATTATCTCCCTTCTTAATAAGTTCTTCCCAACTAAGGACATAGTCTTTATTTTCATATTGTTCAGAATCATTAAACAATATGAGATACTCCAAATTTGGGCATGATTTTCTTGCTTCATCAACTTCAACAAATAGCTCGGCATCTCCAACAAAAGCTATCTTCGCCTCCATTAAGTTAGCAACGTACTCAACTTGTCCAGACTTTAATTGTCGGTACAAGGTTGAAGGGGTTGCCCCTGTGTGTAGTATTGCTAAATCTGCTACATTATGTTCAAGACAATTATTTGACATAATAAAACCAGTATCTTTTGGCTTGACGCCAATAGCAATCAAACCAGCTGCTACACGATGAACTAAATCTCTAGTCTCTGCCCAACTCATAGGATCCCATGATGTATAGTCGCTATTTAGTGGAGTATTTAGTGCTGGAAAATTTCCATATTCTTCGGCATTCCTGTTTAGTAAGTCTATTAAAGTTAATCCCTCAACAGATGCACTAATCTCATCTGCCTGATCTTTTAAGAACTGGTGAATATTGTTTGTCAAATTTTTCTCCTTACAAAAGCGGTCTAAATTAATACTAAGTAAATTTTAGAATATGAAAACACATTATGCCATTAGAATTTAGAGTATGTTTCTTGTATTATTGATAGTATTTATACACTAAATTATTGTAAATCTAACCTATTTGATCTAACACTAAGCTCTACTCTTGTAAGTCTCGAATATAATCTATAACTAGAAGGGCTTCGGCATCCGTGAGAGTTTGGCCAGGCATTGAGCCTTTCCCTTTAGTAATCGTCTGGACCCAATAGCTATCAGGCATTTCTTTAGCATTTGAATCTCTTCCTAACTGGGGACCCACTCCACCCTCTAATTGACCTCCATGGCATGCAGCACAACGAGCTAAATAGAGCTCTTGGCCAGTAGATTTCTCTTGGATATTTTCCTGTCCACATGCAGAAACAATAAGTAACATAATCAGGCAAATACGCAATTTACAGCTCATTATTAAATTAAAGTTACTCTTCCTCTAAAGCAGTCTTAAACTCCTTTGCTGAACTGCCAAGTGACTTTGCTAATCCAGGTAATTTTTTTGCACCAAATAGCAATAATAAAATTAAAAGTATGATCATCAGTTCTGGAAGTCTTAAGCCCATAAAACTATTCTAATCATGCTTTTACTATATTTTCCCTACTAAAAAAAATCCAGCAAAAATAATACCTACAAAAAGAAAGGCTAAAATATTAAGTCTTTTTTCTATAAACTCTTTTATTGGTTCTCCAAATTTCCATAACAATCCAGCTACTATCCCAAACCTTAAGCCTCTTGCGATGAGACTTGTAACAGTAAATAAAACTATGTTCATGTTTGTTGCTCCACTTGCTATCGTGATTACTTTGTATGGAAAAGGAGTAATTCCAGCTATAAGGACTGCTACTGCTCCATATTCGTTAAAACTTTGACTAAACTCAATAAATTGAATATTTAAATTGTAAAAATCTATAATTTTTATTCCTATAGTGTTTATAAATTTATGGCCTAAATAATAACCAAATGATCCGCCCAAGACAGAAGTTACTACTGCAATCGTAGCAATCTTCAAAGCTCTAGAGCGATTTGCTAATATTATTGGGATTAAGAGAATATCTGGAGGAATTGGGAAAATTGAACTTTCAAGAAAACATACTATCCCAAGAGTACTTAAGGCCCATTTCCTATTAGATAGTTCTAAAACTTTATCGTATAAGGTTTTTAACATGTTACCTCTTAATACTAAAGAACCTGTAGCCTATCGGTGCAAATGTAGCAGTCAATGCAGCTAGAAAAATTATCTCTGACTCTACTTTTTGATTAAGGAGTCCTAGTTCAACACCAATCTCAGCCATGGCAATAATTAAACTAAATCTTGCTGAGAGTAAAAACCCACCAGCTATGATGTCTCTGAGACTGATATTAAAGAAGGCCATCAAAAATGCCGGTATCACTTTAACTGATATAGCCAAGACTAACAAAAAAAATACTTCCTTATAAAAAGTGCTGTTGGTTAGTATTTCTATGTCATAATTTAAGCCAACATTAATAAAAAATATCGGAATCAAAAAGCCATATGAGAATCCTTTCAAGCTTGTTTCTAAAGATCCTCTATTAGGAAAGACCAGTGCAAAAACTGTACCAGCTAAAAAAGCACCAAGAATAGGTTCTACATCAAAAAGAACTGATAGTCCAACCATAGAAAGCATCAAGGCAAGAGAGCTTCTTATTCCCAACTCTTCAGGGTCATTCTCGTCAAATAACCGTTTAAATTGCTCAGGATACCACCATGCTGTTCGTCTGAGAATTCGAAGAATCATAAGGATAACAATAAAATATAGCACGACATTTAGATTTTTTAAACCTAAGCTTTCTGTTCTAACTACTGAGGCGTAAATTGTAGCTATTAGCAAAGTTAAGAAATCAGCTATCAAAGCTGTTAGAAAAATTAACTGTCCATAGACAGTTTTTATTTTTTCGTCTGTTCTCAGAATAGGGACTACTATTCCCACACTTGTTGTACTTAAAACAAGAGCAAGAAAAAGATCGTACCCTAGAAAATTAACTATAAATAATGACAATAATATAGTTCCAAGAAATATTGCTAAGGGAGGTATCAGCTGCTTCAAACCTTTCTCTTCAAATATTTCTAGTTCAATTTCAAAACCTGATAAAAACATTAAGAGAAAAAATCCCAGTGTAGCCATACCTGAAATAAATTCAGACGAAGTAACTAAACCAAGAACAGGCCCAATAATTAAACCATATGCGATCTCCAGAACAAGCCCTGGAATTTTAATTTTATTGGCTAGCAAAGGAAGAATAAATGCCCCTAAGGATATAATAATGATTGATAGCGGGTCAAAATATTCCAAATTAGTCCTTTGATGGAATAACTAATATTGATATATTTGAGTTTATAGAAACGTATTCAGTAATTTTCTTTTTTTGCCAATTTGAAGAGGAAGATGCGCTTAAAACGAATAGACCCATAGATTCAGACTTTATAACTAACCCTTTAGCAATATTCCCATGTGATTCCTCATGCTTAACTTCAAGACCTTTATACCTGGCAGTATCTTCTAGTTTTATAAAGTCTTGGTGATCTTCGGAGCTTCCAGCTTGAGAAAAAAATTCTGGCTCCTTTACTTCATGAGCAATAATTGTTGCACCTGTTTTTTGTGCAATATCTAAAGCAATTCTTGACACACTTTCCTCTCCTAAATCAGAGGTTAGTTTTATACCTATCCGAGAGTAAGGATTAGAATTTCTAGAGAATAAAATAGGGATTTTATTTTTTTTAGAATAATTTATATAATTTTTTATCTTTGAACTATCTTTAGTGGTCCCTAATGGAACAACTAATATTCCTATTGATGTTTTACTAATCTCAATATCTACTGTCTTGCTGGATATCTTTGGAAAGGATTTAATTTGTATATCTACATTACTAGCTATTGCACTAATCGTTTCGTTGTCTGTTTCTATATTGTCTTCAAAAATTCCATCCTTTTTTAATACATATAATGATGTTGCTTGTGTGTTGATAACTATATCTTCTGCTTCACTTATTGCACCGAGTTGATCTTTTGACTCGAGTATTACTGCAACATTCTTTCCAAAAGACAACGGAAACTTTGATTCAGAGCCTGAGAAAAGATTGACTACTTCTGAAAATGCATCTGCGTGAAGAACAACTGTTACGAGATCACCACTTTGAAAAGTAGTATCTCCATGAGGAATAATTACTTGTGACCCTCTTAGTAATGCCCCTACAATAAATGAATCTTCTCCAATTTCTTTTAACTGCTTTCCACTTGCTGGAGAACCAGATTCAATTTCTAACTCTATAGCTTCTGCTCTTCCACCAGCAAATGCCTTCGAAGCTACTCTCCTAGGTTCAAGAAGATGCTCTAACTGTCTCGCAGCAATATTATCCGATATAACTGTATCAATATCAAATTTCTTGTATTTTGAGGCATTTCGAATATCAACAACTCTAGCTGATATTCTTGGAACACCAGCTTCTTTTGCTAAGCGAACAACTTCAATATTTACATCATCACTATCAGTTAAGGCAATTACGGCACCTGAATGCTTCAGGCCTGCCTTCTTCAAAACTAAATTACTAGAGGCATCGCCTTGAATTTTTTCTACTTTTCTTTCGGAACTAAATTTTCTGAGAATTTCTTGATCGATATCTACTACTGAGACTTCCCATCCAATACCAATCCTCTGTATCAACTGTTCGGCTATTCCATTGGCTCCTGCAATTATTACTTTCACGAGTTTTATTATCCTACACTCTCATTTTAGTGAAAGAAATAGTTTGAAAATCATAATTTCAATAAAACAGAAAATATGAATGATTTTATATATATTTTATTACTAAAGAGTTAACTGTTGAATAAAAAATGTAATACATCTCCATCTTGGACAATATATTCTTTTCCTTCAGTTTTAAGTTTCCCAGATTCTTTGGCACCTTTTTCACCATTGTTTTCAATGAAATCGATAAATGAAATTGTTTCTGCACGAATAAAGCCTTTTTCAAAATCACCATGAATTTTACCTGCAGCTTTTGGTGCGGTATCCCCAACATTTATTGTCCAAGCTCTAACTTCTTGTGGACCAGCTGTAAAGTAAGTCTGCAGTCCTAAAAGCATATAACCAGCTTTGATTAACCTATCCAGTCCAGACTCACTTTGACCCATTTCATGTAAAAATTCACTTTTTTCTTTATCTTCTAATTCAGACATTTGTGATTCTATGCTGGCCCATATTGCTATACCTTGTGATTTTTCATCTTTGACGAAATTCAAAATACTGTCTAGGTTTGGATTGTCTTCAAACCCGTCTTCACTTACATTGGCAACATACAAAACAGGTTTAAACGTCAATAACTGAAAATCTTTAAGTAGCTTTATTTCCTCTTCATTAAAATTTAAAGTTCGGACGCCTTGTCCGCTTTCAAGCACAGGAAGTATTTTTTCTAACAATTCTCTTAACGCCACTCCTTCCTTTTGTCCTGATTTAGTACTCTTAATAGCTTTCTCATAAATTTTTTCAACAGAATTGAGGTCAGCTAAAACTAGTTCAGTATTAATAATCTCTATATCGTCAATTGGCGAAACTTTTCCAGATACATGAACAATATCCTCATCTTCAAACGCCCTAACTACGTGAACAATCGCATCAGTTTCCCGAATATTAGAAAGAAATTTATTACCTAATCCTTCGCCTTGTGAAGAACCTTCAACTAAACCGGCGATATCAACAAATTCCATTGTTGTTGTAATAATTTTTTTTGGATTTACTATTTTTGACAATTGGTTAAGCCTGATATCGTTGACTGGGACAACTCCGATATTTGGTTCAATTGTTGTAAAAGGATAGTTTGAAGATTCTATTCCTGCTCTTGTTAGTGCATTGAAAAGTGTTGACTTACCGACATTTGGCAACCCGACAATTCCACATTTAAATCCCACGAAAGTCCCTCCATTATTCTATTTTTATAAAAGATATAAATTGAATATAGTCGTTTATTGATTTAATTTTTACTTTCTTTCCGACAACTTTTAGTTTTTGATATTAAAGTTTTTTTATGGGGGATAAATGACTGAAAAAAATAATAAAAAAACAATATTTGGCTGGTCAATGTATGACTGGGCTAAATCAGCCTATGAAACAACTACTTTAGGCGCAATTATGCCAGTATATTTTGTTAGTGTAGTTGTCCCAGCAGAAGGTTTTGCTTTTAGAGGGAATCTCTATACAGGCGCAGAAGTTTGGGGATTTGCTATAGGTTCATCATTATTTATCTTTTTTTTAATTATGCCGACAATAGGAGCCATTGGGGATCTTTCTGCTTCAAGGATGAGACTATTTAAATCTTTCGCTTATGGTGGTGCAATTTTTTCTTCAACTTTTTTCTTTGCTACATCTGGAGATGTCGTCTTGACTTTAATTATCTACTTCTTTGCTCAATTTGGAGCAACAGGATCTAATGTCTTCTATGACAGTATATTAAAAGACATAACTACTGATGAAACTATTGACAAAGTATCAGCTCGAGGTTATGCATTGGGATATTTAGGTGGTGGATTGCAATTACTATTTTCTCTTGCAATTATTCAACTTGGACCAGGAATGTTAGGTATAGATACTGCTCTAGCTTCACGCATTGCAATTACTTTTGCTGGCCTATGGTGGCTAGTATTTTCGATCTTTAGCTTTTCTAGAATGAAAATTGATGAACAGAAGCCAATTGATAAACAACAAATCAAATACTTTAGCCAAGGATGGAAAACAAATCTAAATACCCTAAAGAAAATCCGAAGATTTCCCTTTTTATTACATTTTCTTGTTGCCTACTTATTTTATTGGGATGGAGCTCAAACAGTAATCAACATGGCAGGCCCATTCTTTAGTGAAGTGTTACTGTTGGATCAAACTCAAATAATAGTTGTTTATTTAGTTGTTCAATTTATTGCTTTTGCCGGGGCGCGTCTTGCTGGGTACTTGGCGGGAAGAATTGGTCAAAAAAACACACTATTTTTTACAATATTCTTGTTCTTCATTGCTGGAAACAGTGCCTTCATCGTTCCTGAAAAACAAATACTGCCAGTAATAGTCTTAGGAATAATCGTTGGTATGGGTATGGGAGGCTTACAGTCAGTGAGCCGTAGTGTTTATGCAACTATGCTTCCAAAAGGTGCAGAAGGAGAATTTATGGGTTTCTTTTCAGTAATATCCAGATTTTCCGCAATATGGGGGCCCTTAATCTATAGCTTTGTCAGCTCGTCTACTGGCAATCCTAGACTTTCTTTACCTGTAATCTCTCTTTTCTTTGTTATAGGGTTCCTCATCTTAAGAAAAGTTGATATTAGTTCTCAAATCTCGAAAGAAGAATGGGTTTCAGCTAATTAATTCTGATAGGTTGGAATAGAGAGCAGAAACTGTTACTGGACCAACCCCTCCTGGATATGGAGATCGTGCATATAGAATTTCCTTAGTATTTGTAGGATCAATATCTCCATAACTTTTATTATCTTTTTTGGATATACCTACATCAATCACTATAGAATCTTTTTTGAAATGGCTCTGATTCAAAAAAAATGGTTTCCCTATCGCGCAAACAACTATGTCCGATCTTTTAATAGTGTCATATATATTCATTGATTTACTATGTAAGACAGTAACAGTTGCACTATATTTTTGTGTACTAAGTAGAAGGGCTAAAGGAGCTGTTACGAGTCTGGAGCGACCAAGAATTGCTACATCCTTCCCAGTGAAATCTATTTTGTAATAATTAAATATTTCTATAATAGCTCTAGCTGTAGCGGGTATCACTTGTTGTTTATCATTAAACATTGAGCCCAAGTTGTTAGTATGTAGCCCGTCAACATCTATATTTGGAGGAATGAAGTCAATTAATTTATCTTTGTCCAAATGAGAAGGTACCGGTAATTGCAAAATTAGACCCTCTAATGTTTTCAATTCATCGATAATATCTTTGACATCTTCTAAAGTAGAATCTTGATCCAATTTTTTCCAATAGAAGTTAGCATTGAGTTCTTTGGCCTTTTCTTGTTTTCTTCTCACATACAGCATTGAAGAAGGGTCCTGTCCGACTGTAATTGCAGCGAGTGTCGGTTTCTTTTTGTTATCTTTCTCATATTTATTGAATATGATTAGAGATTTCTTATCTAGATAACTAGCTACGGGAGAACCAAGAAGTAGTTTCTCCATTTTAATATCTCCTCGATAGCTAATTTCTTTCTATCTAGAGTAATATACATTCTGAAAGGTTTAAGATGCCAGATATTTCAAAAATAAATAAAACTATTCTTCCTTCTGCAACAATGGAAATAACAGCAAAGGCAAGAGAATTAAAAGCTCTTGGAAAACCTATTATTGGGTTCGGTGCTGGAGAGCCTGACTTCCCAACTCCAGATTATATTATAGAGGATGCAAAAAAAGCTGCCGAAAATCCAATATACCATAAATACAGTCCAGTCAATGGTCTTCCTTCTTTAAGAGAAGAAATCGCAAGAACCACAGAGAAATACTCTAATTACAAAGTATCTCCTGATAGCGTCTTAGTTACGAATGGAGGAAAGCAAGCAATAATTACAGCATTTATCTCTGTATTAAACAGAGAAGAAGAAGTCATAATCCCAAAACCGTATTGGACAACTTATCCGGAATCGGTAAAAATAGCTGGAGGAAAACCAGTTTTTGTAGAAAGTGATATAAGATCCGATTTTAAAATAACGATAGAACAATTAGAAAAAGCAAAAAATCGTAAAACAAAGGTTCTGGTGTGGACATCCCCCTCTAATCCAACTGGTGCGGTATACACACCTAAAGAATCAAAAGAGATATATGAATGGGCCTTCTCAAATGACATCTGGATATTGTCCGACGAACTGTACGAGCATTTTGTTTACGAAGGAGAATGTACACCTTCACCTGCAACAATAGACACAAACTTAGATAATACGATAATTGTGAATGGTGTATCAAAAGCTTATTCAATGACTGGTTGGCGTGTGGGGTGGCTAATAGCAAATGATAAAGTTATTAATGTAGCAAATAAAATTCAATCACATGGTGTTTCAAATGTTTCAAATATATCACAAGTTGCAGCTAAATCAGCATTAGAAAATGGATTAGAAGAAACACTAAAAATGAAAAAAGCATTCAATAATAGAAGATTGTTTGCAATAGATATTTTATCTAAAACTGAGTTCGTTACCACAAATATTCCAAAAGGAGCTTTCTATATTTATCCTGATGTATCAGCAGTTTTGGACGGCAAAAAAATAAAAGGAGTTTCTTCATCTTATGATTTATGCAATTGGCTTATTGAGAAACATCATATTGCTTTTGTTCCAGGAGAAGCTTTTGGAACTCCAGGATTCCTAAGATGCTCATATGCTTTAGGGGATAAGGATTTAGAAGAAGGTCTATCAAGACTACACGATGCATTTTCCAATCTAAAATGAGAGAAATTAAAAAGTCGAGTCTATTCTCATGGCTATTATTTGATCTTGCTAATACAGTTTATGCATTTGTAATTCCTGGATTATATTTTTCAATTTGGCTAGTAAGTGAACAAGGATGGACTGATCAATCATTGGGTTTTGCAATATCTGGAGCAATGGTTATTGTGGCGGTAACTGGGCCATGGGTAGGTGCACGGTCTGATGGAGCGCAAGGTAAGAAGCTAATATTATTGATTACAACTTTGCTATGTGTTATTTCAACATTCCTGCTAGGAACATTCACCATCCATGTTTCAGTATTTTTATTTATACTATCTCTTATAGGATTTAACTTAGGTTCTGTTGTCTATGATGCTTTACTTATTTCTGTAAGTACAGAAAAGAATAGAGGACGAATATCTGGATTAGGTGTTGCCTTTGGATATATAGGTTCTTTAATCGGATTTGGTGTTGCAACAATATTGCAAAACCAAGGACTAGGTTATGTTGAGATATTTAGATCTGTGGCATTACTTTTTTTATTCTTTTCTCTACCAGCATTTTTCTATATTAAAGAAAAGAAATTAACAGACATTAAATCAGAAGTTAAAATTTCTGATTCTTTAATGATTGTAATTCAATCTTGGAAACATTCTAGAAAATACAAGGGTCTTACAAGATTCCTCATAGGACGTTTTTTTTATGCTGATGCTATCAATACTCTTATAAGTGGACTATTAGCGGTATATTTGGTAGAGGAAGCCGGCCTAACACCTGAAGACAGTCAAGTGATACTAGCTATTGCAATAGTGGTTTCAATTATCGGAGGCTACACTTTTGGTAGAGCTGCTGATACTTACGGACCAAGAATTTTAACACTTATTAGCATAGTTTGTTGGATGATCTCTCTTTCTCTTGCAATCATTGCGACTGAATTTGATCAAATTTGGCTTATATATGTTACCGGTGTACTGGGGGGATTTAATATGGGAGGAATCTTTGCAGTTGATAGAGTATTCATGACACGACTAAGCCCAGCTAAAAATCTTGGAGAATTTTATGGTTTGTATTCTACAGTAGGGAGATTCGCTACTATATTAGGACCGTTGCTTTGGGGTTTTATTGTGAATACATTAAACCTTGGAAGAAATCCTGCGATGTTCTCTCTGATTGTTCTTCTCGCTATATCTTTTTATATCATTAGAGGAGTGCCGGACAATCAATCAAAGTATATAAAAAATAGTTGATAAAGATAGCCTCTACCACATACGATTATTGTTTAATAAAAATTTTTATTAGGAAAAGAATTTTCTTTTTTTCTTCTTTCTAAGAATTTCTATATCCTCTTTAAGGTTTGATATTTTTTCTCTCAAAAAGTTATTTTCTGCTTCTGATTTTGCGGCCCTCTCTCTTGCCTCTGCCATATTCTGTGAGGCTTCATGTATATTTCCAAGCTGTTTTACAACAGCTTCCCAAGCACTAATAGGAATAATAAAATTGTCACTACCTTTTAGAATTTCTTCATCGTTCGAACCTATCTCCATATCTCCTGAAGAAAGAACCTCTTCTTGTTTAGATGGAAAACCATATTTTTTCTTCATTCTGTTTTCATAAGAATCATTCATTAGCAACAATTTCCTTCATATAATTGTTTAGATATTCGTGCTTAAATTCATAACCATATCTTAACAATTTTGATGGTAATACTCTTCTACTACTTAATACAAGTGCTTCTGCAAGATCACTTCCTACAATTAACTTCACAGCAAAAGCTGGAATGGGTAAGATAGCAATTTTGTTCATTTCTTTTGCCAATAATTTAGAAAAATCTTTTTGTTTTATTGGTGCGGGAGACACTATATTGACTGGCCCCACAATCTGATCGTTCTTTATACTAAACAAATATCCACCTAAGACATCGTCTATTGATACCCATGGCCAATATTGGTTCCCACCACCTACTGGACCACCTATATTCAACTTCCAAATAAGTTTTAATATTTTTACCATAGGCATTGTTGGCCCTAAGACTATTCCAGTTCGTGCAAATACTACTCTAACTTTGAAAGCCAATAGTTCTTCTAATGATTTTTCCCAAGCCTCCTCAGCCACATACTGATCAAATGTTCCCCGTACGTAGGTAGAGTTCTCATCAATAATGAGATCCTGCTGATTTCCATAAATTCCTATAGATGAAGCTGATATAAAGACTTTGGGGAAATAATCAGAATTTTTATAAGCTTCAATAAATGTTTCTGCTGCTAATTTTCTTGACCAATATATATTATTTTTCTTTTCTTTGTTCCAGCGTTTCCCTGAGAAAGGGAGGAAACCAAGTATGCTTGAGGGGGCTACAGGTTCACCTGCTAAATGAATAATTGCATCAACTTTTTGAAAAGCATCCATATCTATTGTACGTTTTCCAGGGTTCCAAAATGCCTCTTTATCATTATTTGGCTCCCTCCTAACAAATTTTATTACTTCATTCCCAGTAGCTTCAAGTATCGGAGTAAGAAGCTTCCCGATAGAACCATTTGCACCTGTTACTCCTATCTTCACTCTTCCTCACTTATATCTTTGTAGTAAACAAAAAAGTTTGAAACTAAATCTTTAATTTTTTTGGTATCGCTCCCTAAGTTTCGAGAAAAAGAAAGTGTTATTACATTTGATTGTATATATATAGACTCAATATCCTCAAATTGTTTGTATAAACTCAGTGCTAAAGATCCACAAAATGTTTTATCCAATGAGGCATCTGTAATGTTATAGAATGAGATTCCTTCCTGACTAGAAATAGATCTATTTAATTCAAGAAAAACTTCCTTTCCAAAATGTTTTAATTGCACGTCAATAATTTGTCCCATACTTAAATTACTCCAACGGTATGTACTCTAATCAAATTGGTAGAAGCTTCTATATTTGGTGGAGTACCAGCAACTATAACTACTCTTTCACCTTTTTTTAATTTACAAATTTTAAGTAACCATTCATCAGCAGTTTTGAACATTTGATCAGTTGTTTTATCTCTCTCAATTTTAATAGGAGTCACATTGGAAAGAATATTCATTTGGCGCAAAGTTTTATCAATAGCAGAAAAAGCTATAATTTTTCCATTAGGTCTAAATTTTGATAAAAATTGTGCAGTTCGTCCACTTTCAGTAAAAGCAAGAATGTATTCGATATTTAAGTCATTTGCAACTTGAACTGCTGCTTTTGCTACATAAATAGGGACCTGATCAATTATCTCTCCCGTTTCAATTGATGAAGGCTTTAATACTTTAGCTTTATCTGCTTCTTCACAAATTTTAGACATATACTCAACTACCAAATTTGGATGATCTCCTGTCGCTGTTTCGGCGGAGAGCATAACAGCATCAGATCCTTCCATAACCGCATTAGTTGCGTCTGTCACTTCTGCTCTAGTTGGCCTATGTGCAGTATGCATAGACTGTAGCATTTCAGTTGCTGTAATTGAAATCTTCCCTCTCTCATTTGTTAACTTAAGAATTTGTTTTTGTGCAAGAGGAATTTTTTCCAATGGTAGCTGAACTCCCAGATCTCCCCTTGCTACCATTGTGCCATCAGAAACGTCTAATATGTCATTGAGGTTGTCTAATGCTATTTTTAATTCAATTTTTGCTATAACTTTTGTTGTTTTTTTTAAAATCTTTCTTACTTCTTCTATATCTCTAGAGTTTCTAACAAAAGAAACTGCAAGGATATCAATATCATTCTCATTACCAAATTTGATATCTTCAATATCCTTATCTGTAAGTAGCGGTAGTGAAATTGTCGTATCTGGAAATGCAACCCCTTGATTGCTCCTTAATTCTCCTCCTACCTCTATAGTTCCATTTATTTTTTCTTTTGATAGATTATTAATTCTTACTACTATATTGCCATCGGCAAAAAGCAGCCTCTCTCCTTCATTAATATCTTTGATTAAGTTTTGATTGTCTATAAAGATAGACTTTTCATTAGAAATACCTTTAGTGAAATATATATCGATATCCGAATTTTGTTTTAATTGTAGATTGTCTTCTGACAAGCAGGTTCTAATTTTTGGTCCTTGAATATCTTGGAGGATGGCGCAATTATATTCTGAATCTCGTGCCCACCGTATTACTTTAGCGTGATCTTCATGTGATCCATGTGAAAAATTAAGCCTCAGATCGTTCACTCCTGATTTAAGAAGTCCTTCAACTTTTTCTTTCGTAAGTACACTTGGACCTACTGTTGCAATAATTTTTGTTTTTCTATTCACTAGTATATTTTTTTTGTTTCAATAGCATGGTAAAGCAAAATAAAATGTATGGAAGCAAAAATGATTATAGGTATCCCGATAAAGAACTTTAAAGAAGCATATACAAGACTTGGGCATATTTTAACTGATATAGAAAGATCAAATCTTAGCAAAGCCTTATTGGTTAACACTGTCAATGCATTCAAGGCTACAGAATCTGAAATCTATTTAATTACCAAAGATTCAAATGTTATAAACTTTGCAGAAAATCTAAATATATTATTCCATTCTTCACATGTTGCAGGCCTTAATGAAGAAGTTCAAAGCTTTTTAGAAAAAAATTATAATGAACATACTCCTTGGTGTATAGTTCATTCAGATTTGCCCTATATAAATAAATATTATGCAAAGCAATTAGTAAAAGATGTGAAGGGTCATAATTTTATAGCTTCTCGGAGCGAAGACAACGGAACTCCTATAATAGGCGGAATTAAAAAATTAAATAAGTTTCACTACGGACAAAATAGTTTTACTTTACACCAAGAAGAAGTAGCTAAAAGCAATAGTGAGCTCTCAATAATTTTTTCTAGAGAATTAACATTTGAAATAGATACAGAGGGTAATTATTTGTCGTTCAAGCAACAACTTCCAAATTGGTATAAAAAATAATAGGAACTTAAAGCAGCCCCGACCGGATTCGAACCGGCGTTTCTGCCTTGAGAGGGCAGCGTCCTAGGCCTCTGGACGACGGGGCCAAATACATAATCGCTCGGGGAGAAGGACTCGAACCCTCAATAATGGGACCAGAACCCATCGTGTTACCAATTACACCATCCCCGATGAATGTCTTTACTTTTAGCAGCCCCGACCGGATTCGAACCGGCGTTTCTAGGTTGAAAACCTAGCGTCCTAGGCCTCTGGACGACGGGGCCATCTCAATTAATAAGGTTAAAGTATTTCATTTATTACTTGCCTAAATTTATATACTTTCTTCAAGTCTTGCTAAACAGCCAGCTCTTCCTAGAGCAACCATTGATTCAAATAATGGAGGACTAACTTTTGAACCTGTAATTGCAATTCGGACTGCCTGGAAACCTTCTCTTGGTTTTAAATCAAATTTAATTAATAGTTCTCTCATTTGTAACTCTAGTTTCTCAACTTCTAATTTTTCTATCTGCATAATTGAGTCTTTCACTGCAAATAAATATTTTTTTATTTTAGAAACATCTAAACTTTCCCAGTCTTGAAGATTTATATTAAAAGGCTCGTCGAGAAGGAAACTTACTTGTTTAAATATATCATTCTTATTCTCTATTCTTTCCTGTATAGAGGGCATTATCAGTTTAAGACTGTCAATTTCTGTATTGAAAAGTTTTCGATCAAGATGTTTAGATATTTCATCTATGCAGATTGCATAAAAGATTTCATAGTCTAATTTTCTTATATACAGTCCATTCATCCACTTCAGTTTTTTTTCATCAAAAATTGCAGCACTACGTAGTACATTTTTTAAATCAAATTTTGATATTGCATATTCATGGTTGAATACCTCAGTATCTTTTTCGGGAGACCAACCAAGTAGACACATGTAATTAAACAATGCATCACTAAGAAAGCCCCTACTTATAAATTCTTTTACTGAAGTAGCGCCATGCCTCTTGCTTAATCTTTTCCCATCAGGGCCAAAAATTAAGGGTAGGTGACAATAGTATGGTAAATCTTGATCCAAAGCTTTCGTAATCATAATATGTTTGGGTGTCGAAGATAATATATCTTCTCCTCGAGCAACATGTGTAATTTTATAATCAATGTCATCTACAGTTGAAGCAAGATGGTAGGTAGGGGAACCATTGCTTCTCATAATTACAAAGTCTTCGATATCTTCGTTATTGAAAGTCATCTCTCCACGTACTAAGTCATTAAATGAAATACTGCCTTTATTTTCAACCCTAAATTTTACTGCATCATCTTCTTTATAAGCGAAATCGTTTTTAATCAATTCGTCAGCAACATGTTTGTATCTATCAAATCTATCACTCTGTCTATAGCTTCCATGAGGTCCTCCAACACCAACTCCTTCATCCCACTCTAGACCCAGCCATCTGAGATTATCTAATATATCATTTTCAAACTCTTTAGTACTTCTTTCAAGATCCGTATCATCAATTCTTACAATAAAAACTCCGGCATTATTTTTTGCGTATAGCCAATTAAATATTGCAGTCCTTGCATTACCTAAATGTAAATTTCCTGTAGGTGAGGGTGCTATCCTTACTCTAATCATTTATGTAACTGGATTTATTAAATCACCAATTGTGTCAATTTGAATATGAACTTCATCACCAGAAACTACTGGTCCAACTCCTGCTGGAGTACCTGTCAAAATAACATCTCCTGGTAGTAAGGTCATTATCCCAGAAATAAACTCAAAAAGCTCCCCTATAGAAAAAATCATATCTCTTGTATTCCCATCTTGCCTAATTTTTCCATTAACGAATGACTTTATAGATAGCTCTGGATTCTTATCCATATCTGTTTCTATAGAAGGGCCTAACGGACAAAATGTATCGAACCCTTTAGCTCGTGTAAAATTACCTTCTGGTCCTTGAAGAGTTCTTTCTGATACGTCGTTTCCTGCTGTAAAACCTAGAGCATATTCTTGCCAATCGTCTCTATTTATACCGCGACATATCTTTCCAATAACTACTCCTAACTCAGCTTCATGGTCTACGTGCTTTCCAATTTTTGGATATATAATACTCTCTCCTGGACCAATCACTGAAGTTGATGGCTTAATAAAAAAAACCGGACTATCCGGGGCTTCATACTCAGGTAAACCCATTTCTTCAGCATGTTTAGAATAATTCTTTGCTACACCTATTACTTTACTTGGTAAAACTGGAGACAAAACCTGAACTTCATCTAATTGATATATCTCTTCTGCGTCTTCCCATATAACAAATGGAGAACCTTCATATCTTTTTATATTATCTTCTATTACCTCTCCATAAAAAATTGAATTATCATGTTTTACTCTTGCTATCTTCATAGTAATTTGATTATAACTGAATAATTTATGTTACCTGACTTATTACTAATTTAAGAAACAGCTCTACAAATCAACTCTTGTAAGCCAATTAATGTACTTCTTATTCCTCCCTAGAACTATACCCATATATTCACTTCGTATCGCTTTCGTTATCTCCCCTGGTGTTCCGTCTGAAATAGAAGTTTCATCTACACTTACAACACCCACTACTTCTGTTGCAGTTCCAGTAAAAAATAACTCATCTGCTTCAAAAAGATCTTTTTTCATAATATTGACTTCTGAAATTTTAAGATCTAGGTCTTTAGCAATCTGCACAACTGTTTTCTTAGTTATTCCATTAAGAGCTCCTGTTTCGACTGGGGGGGTTAAAATTTCATTATTTTTTACAATAAAAATATTTTGTCCGCTTCCTTCTGCAACATTTCCATTATCACTAAGCATAAGTGCATCATCATAGCCTCTATTGACTGCATCAATTTTTGCTAAAGTAGAGTTCATATATCCCCCTACTCCTTTAGCATAAGGCTTAAAACTCTTTGGACTTATTCTTTGCCAAGGAGACAAACATACTCTTACTCCCTTATCTATAGCTTCGTTGAAGATTGGAGCCCAAGACCAGGCAGATATAGCTACTTGTACCGGAGCGTTTGGTAATAGACCCATTTCACCATTACCAAAAAAAACTAGCGGTCTTATATAGGCATCTTTTAATTTGTTTTTAAAAACTATTAACTTAGATGCATCAAATATTTCATCATAACTATATGGAATATCAAGATTATATGCCTCTGCAGAAGAAAAAAGTCTTTCTATGTGGTCTTGTAAGCGAAAAATTGCAGTTCCAACAGAAGTCTCTCTTGCACGTATTCCCTCAAAGACACCCGTTCCATAGTGCAAAGTATGAGTCATTACACTTATCTTTGCATCATCCCAATTGAGGTATTTCCCATCCATCCAAATAAACTCAGATTTTTGCACATTTCTCCTAACTAAGCAAAATATTGAATACGTATCTATCATAATTGGATAATTAAATTATTGAAACTAAGTATCCTATAAGTATGAAAAAAATAATTGCTTCTGGATTTGGTGTAGGTTTAATATGGGAAAGATTTGTTCCCAACCATAAAGGAGGGGGCACTTTAGCCTCTGCTTTATTTGCAATAGTCTTATACATAATAAAATTAGAAGTTTTGACTATTGGATTAATAACAGGAATGCTTTATCTTATATATTTTTATGTGGTCTCAGATGTAGACGCCCAGGATGACCCAAGCTGGATAACTTTAGATGAAATAATTGGTATGGGAATCGCTAGTCTCTCTTCTCCTTCTCAAGGAATCCCACTATTTGTAAGCTTTATAGTATTTCGCATTAGTGATATTCTAAAAGAACCTAGCTTGGTGAAAGATATGGAAAAGATTCCAGGCAAAAAAGGTGTGCTTTATGATGATATAATCGCAGGCATAATTGGACTAATTGCTGGTAGTATAGTCCGTCAATTTGTCACATAATTTTCTTAACAATCAATTCTCTCACTAATGCAGGGTTTAGAGATGAAGTAGCCTTCTTCATGGTCTCTCCAACAAGAAAACTGATTAATTTATCCTCACCATTCCTTATTCTTTTAATTATTTCTTCCTGAGCATCTAAAACTTGAACAATTAAATCTATAGTGTAATCTTCGTCAATTTCTTGTATTAGATTATTACTTGTTGCATACTCTACTGGACTTAAATCTTTTTCAATTAATTCAGCGAGTATCTCTTTCCCGATAGATGAAGATATTTTGTCTTCATCTACAAGAGAGATAAGTTCTCCAAAATTTTTTCCATTTAAGTGATCTGGTTTAGATGACACATTCATTTTTCTAAGCTGCCCTAATAATTCACCTGTAGTCCAAAGATAAGCACTCCTTACATTAGTTCTGTGAATGTGTACATCTTCAAATAAATCCCTCACCCATTTTTTGGATTTTGCAATATGATTTGATTCATCTAAGGCTAAACCTAAGTAAATGTATCTCTCCCTTCTTGCTTTTGGTAGTTCTGGAATACCTTTAACAGCTTCTTCTATAAACTCTTCTGATAAATTCATATTTGGAATATCAGGGTCTGAGAAATAACGATAGTCTGCACTACCTTCTTTTGTTCTCATAGAAATAGTTTTTTCTTGTTTCTCATCCCAGTGTCTTGTCTCTTGAATAATCCTTTCATTCTTTTCTAACAACTTAGATTGTCTATTTATTTCATGATTTATAGCCCTCTCTAAAGACTTAAGAGAATTCATATTTTTTATTTCCACCTTAACACCGAGTTCATTGTCATTCTCGTTAGCTACTGATATATTTGCATCAAACCTAAGATTTCCTAATTCTAATTTTGCATGCGAAATGTCAACATCAATGACTAATTGCCTCAATTCTTCAATATACGCAACTGCTTGTTTTGCAGTTTTGATTACTGGCTTGGTAACAATCTCAACTAAAGGAATACCTGATCTATTAAAATCTAACAAAGTATACTCTGCAGTATCTATCCTCCCACCTCCTGCGTGAACACTCTTACCTGTATCCTCTTCCATATGAACTCTTTCAATTTCGATATCAGAGAACTGGTTATCAACAATAATTTGTAAGGATCCACCAGTTCCAATTGGAAAATCAAATTGAGATATTTGATAATTCTTAGGTAGATCAGGATAGAAGTAATTTTTTCTGTGAAACATTCCTTTTTGTGTTATTTCACAATTTAAACTTACACTGATCAATGTTATCATTTCTATAGCTCTCTTATTTGGTACAGGAAGAGCTCCAGGTAATCCAAGACAAGTGGGACAGAGGTTTACATTCGGACTTGCTGAATCTTCAACTCTGCAAGAACAAAACATTTTTGAATCTGTTTTTAATTCAATATGCGTCTCCATACCAATTGTAGGAATTAATTTCAAGGTTTTTTCCTCCATTTAGTTGGAGAATTATTAAAACCAACAATTTTTTCTACATATGAAGAGAAGTTCAGTAGAGAGATATCGGTTAACTCAGGGCTCATAAGTTGGACGGAGTACGGCAGTCCTAAATCATCAACTCCTGTAGGTATCGAGATTGCCGGAATTCCTGCAAGATTAGCCGGAATAGTGCATAGGTCTGACATATACATCTCTAAGGGATTGCTTGTTTTTTCTCCAAATTTAAATGCAGTACTCGGTGTGCTAGGCGAAATTAAGTAATCAACTTCTTTAAATACTTCACTAAATTCATTTATAACCTGACTCCTCGCTTTGAGTGCCTGACCATAATAAGCATCATAATATCCAGCTGATAGAGCATAGGTTCCTAACAATATTCTCCTCTTTACTTCATCACCAAAACCTTCAGCCCTAGTATTTTCAGACATTTCGTAACTGGTATTTCCACCTGATCTTAGGCCAAATCTGACACCATCAAATCTTGCAAGATTTGCTGAACATTCTGCTGGTGCAATAAGATAATATATGCTTATTGCCATTTTTGTCATTGGTAATGAAACCTCTGTAACATTATTTCCCTCTGCTTCAAGAAGCTTTATTACTCTTTCTATCTCAACTTTAACGTTGTCAGCAATCCCCTCACCCATTAACTCTTTTACTACCCCAATTCTTGCAGAGCTACCCTCATTTATATCTTTACGTTCAATATTTAATGAGGTGGCATCCTTAGGGTCGTGTCCGGAAATAGCTTGATATATAATTTTTGCATCTTCAGCAGTTCGAGCAAAAGGTCCTACTTGGTCTAATGATGAAGCAAAAGCAATTAAGCCAAACCTTGAAACAGAACCATAAGTAGGTTTAAACCCTACTACTCCACAAAATGATGCAGGTTGCCTTATAGAACCTCCCGTATCACTTCCCAGAGAACCCAAAGCAGACCCGACTGAAACTACAGCCGCGGAACCACCGGAAGAACCTCCAGGTACATAGTCTGGGTCCCATGGATTACTTGTAGGCCCATATGCAGAGTTCTCAGTCGAAGAACCCATAGCAAACTCATCTAGATTAGTTTTTCCAACAAAAATTGTTCCGTTTTCACGTAATTTTTTTACCACTGTAGCATCATATGGAGAAATGTAGTTTGACAATATCTTTGAAGAACAAGTTGTTCCATTGCCTTTAAGATTCAGATTGTCTTTAATAGAGAGTGGAATTCCATCTAACAGACCCAACATATCTCCTTTTAATACTCTCTTATCAGTATCTTGAGCACTTTTTAATGCTTCATCCTGCATTAAAATTAGGTGCGCATGTAAAACAGATTCTGATTCAGCAGCTATTTGAAATGAATGATTTGCTAATTCATGAGCACTGAAAGATTTGTTCTTTAGTCCTTCGTGTGCTTCTTTAATAGTGATTTTATTCAGATCTGTCATAACTTACTCCATTGATGGCGGTACTTTAAAAAATCCATCTTGTTTTTCAGGAGCATTACTCATTGATTCATCATGATTTAGTCCATTTTCAACTTCATCTTCTCTGAGTGTAAGATCTATTCCTAATGGATGGATAGTAACTTCAGAGTCATCTATTTTTAGCTTGCTCAAAGCTTCGACATGGCTAAGTATAATTTCGAGATCTTTACTTAGTTTTTTTACTTCATCAGGGTTTAATTTTATTAGTGCCAATTTTGCTACTTCTTGTATATTGAATTCTTGAGACATACTCTATGTTTTCTCCAAAAAGAATCTTTTGATTGACACGTAACACTTATTTATATCACTAGTTATTACATGTTCATTTTTTTTATGAGCTAAATTTGGACTTCCAGGGCCAAAATTTACTGCTGGAATTCCAGAGTTTGTAAATCTTGCAATATCTGTCCAAGCTTGCTTTGGCTGGATAATTGCATCAGTTGCTTTAATGAAATTCTGTACTGTACTATTTCTTTTATTTGGATGAGCAGATTCTGCAATATCCTGAATTGTCAATTCTCCATAATCAGACAATAGATTTGTAATTTTAGCAACAGCATCTTTTGGTGTTTTATCAGGAGCAAAACGATAATTAATTCCACAAACAACTTCTCCAGGAATAACATTTTTTGCAATCCCACCGTAAATAGTAGTAACGCTTACAACTTCCTTATAATCTAATTCATCTACGAGAATAGATTCTGGAGATAGCTTTTTTAAGTTTTCTAATAACGGTATTGTTTTATATATTGCATTTTCTCCCAGCCATGGTCTTGCAGAATGTGCTTCTATCCCCTCTAACTTTAATTCAGCATTAATTACTCCCAGACAACCCAGCTGGACTTCGTTATCAGTGGGCTCAAATATAATTCCAAGAGATATCTTAAACTTTCTAGTTATTTCTGGAAATAATGTTTCCAGGCCATTCTTCTCTTTTGCTCCTTCTTCACCTTTGTAAAAAATACCCACAATGTCGTGGTCCTGAAAATCAAGCAAAGTTTGAATTATGACCGATAGCCCGCTCTTCATATCTACTGCTCCTCGTCCATAAATGGCTTTAGAATTTTCTAAATTTTCTTGATACTTTGATTTTGGGACAGTATCTACATGTCCAACAAGAGCAACTACAGAATCCTTAGTGTCCCCTCCTACAATTAAACCTCCATTATGAGATTTAATGCTATGTGTATATCCTTCAATCCTTAAATAGTTTTCTATAAATTTAAGGACCTCATCCTCATTTCCTGTTACTGAATCTATTGCAATTAGATCTCTAGTCAAGTTATCTAAATTCAAACTTGAACCTCAAATGTTCTTAAGACGTCATTCAAGGATGTCTTTTTATTAGTTGAGTCTTTTCTTTCCCCTATAATTAGAGCGCAGTTAATCTCGAATGTGCCTGCCGGAAATTCTTTTGGCCTAGTTCCAGGTATAACTACTGAATTTGCAGGAACAATCCCTTTATACTCAACTGGCTCTTTTCCTGTTACATCAATTATTGGTGTAGATGAAGTAAGAGTTACATTTGCTCCCAAAACAGCGCCCTCACTTATTCTAACCCCCTCAACTAAAATACTCCTTGAACCTATAAAAGCATTGTCTTCAACGATTACCGGCATCGCTGATGGTGGCTCTAAAACCCCCCCTATTCCTACCCCTCCGGATAGATGAACATCTTTACCTATTTGTGCACAAGAGCCAACTGTAGCCCAGGTGTCTACCATCGTTCCCGATCCAACATAGGCCCCAATATTCACGTAACCAGGCATTACAATTACTCCCGGCTCACAGAAAGCTCCGTACCTAACTACACCTGGGGGAACAACTCGGATTCCAGACTCCTTGTAATTACTTTTAGTATCGAGCTTATCGAAATATGTAATATCTCCAGAATTTATTAATTTCAGCTTTTTGATCTTAAAGTACAATAATATTGCCTTCTTTATCCATAGATTTACTCTCCACTCACCACCAGAATACTCAGCAACCCTAATAAATCCTTGATCTAAAGCTGCAATTACTTCTTCCACTGTTTTAGCCTGGTCAGTAGACAAATCCTTAGATTCATTAATCTCGTCTATTTTTTTACTTAATTCTTTAATATTCATTTTGGCCTCTACCATTAACAAGGATAATATCTAACTATATGAAAAAAAACACTTATAGATTTATATTACTCCTGTTAGTAATTCTACTCATTCTCACAATTTTTTTGGGAATTAATTTTTCATCTTCAAGAGATACAGTAACAAGATTGCCTAATGTGCTTGAATCACTATCTCCAATGCCTGGAACTCAAATCCCAAAACAAACCGTACTAGAGATTGACTTACATGTTGGCTATACGATAGACCTATTCGTAGATGGTTATAGAGTATCTAGCAATGAAATAGAATTTATTGAAGGAACGGGAGTTCACAAATGGAGGCCTGGTCCAGGGAAGTCCTTTGAGTCATGGAGTCCTGGAAAGCACACTGTAAGAATTATGTGGGATACCATTGTTGGACTTCCAGATATAGGAGAATTTACATGGGAGTTCTCAACTTATTAAATAGCTTATATTAAATCAAGAAAAATATTTTCACTTATTGTTTTTACCCCAAGGGATTCAGCACGTAAAAGCTTAGAACCAGCATTCTCTCCAACAATTAGATAGTCCGTGTTTTTAGATACAGCTGTTGTAACTATTCCACCATTTTCAGTAATAAGATTTATTAACTCTTGTCTGGAATGCGAATCGAGAGTACCAGTAATTACAAATGTCACTCCAGTTAGTTTTGCAATTCTAATTTGTAAAGTTTTGTTCATATCAAATCCAAATTCTTCTAGATCTTCTAGGAGGTTTCTATTAACCTGACTTCCTTTCCATTCCATTAGAGCTCCTGAAACTGAAGATGAGATTCCGTGTATAGATTCAATTTCAGTTTTTGTAGCTTCAAATACTTTTTTTATACTCCCAAATGACTGAATCAATTGCATTGAGGTTCTAGATCCCACATACCGGATCCCAAATGCAGAAAGTAACTGCTGAGGTTCTGAAGAAATAGAATCTTGAATTGAAGTAATTAAATTGTGTGCCTTCTTTTCCTTCCAAAAAGGAATGCCTAATAAGTCTTTTTCCTTTATTTCATATATATCTTGTATCGAAGATATCACCCCTTTTCCAATTAAAGTTTCAACTGTCTCTTTTCCAAACCCATCAATATCCAAGCCCTTTTTAGAACCAAAAAATATCAAGGATTCCTTTTGCACTAAATGACAACTGTTTCCACCTGAACATCTAGGCACCTTTTCTTCTTTATTAAAAACTATTTCGAAATCACCGCATGGACAAAATTTAGGTAGTTTCCATTTTTTTTCAGTACCATTTCGGCGAGATGTTATAGGAGCAACTACTTCTGGTATCACATCTCCAGCTCTTTTTACAATTACATAATCACCAATTTTTAAATCTTTTCTTTTTATTTCATCTGGGTTATGTAGAGTAGCATTTGAAACAAGTGCTCCTCCAACCTCTATAGGAGAAAGGACTGCAACAGGAGTTACAGCTCCAGTTCTACCAATTTGTAATTTAATATCAATCAGTTTCGTAGTTTGTTCTTCTGCTGGAAATTTAAAAGCTATGGCCCATCTCGGAGATTTAGTAGTATAACCTAACTTATCATGAGTATTAAGAGGATCCACTTTAATAACCACTCCATCAATTTGATAAAGATAGTTTTTTCTTTGGATATCTATTTTATTTATATAGTCCATAACGTCATCTAAAGAATTTACGAGAATATTTTTTGCTACTGGCACTCCCGATAATTTAATAAAATCAAGCAAACCTGTGTAGCTTTCAATTTGTTGCTTAGAATCATGAAGAATCACTTGGTAACAAATGAAAAGCAAATCTCTAGCAGAAGCTAGGGTTGCTTTTTTTTGTCTTAAAGACCCTGCAGCAGCATTTCGTGCATTTACAAATACATCAACTCCACCTGCCCTCAATGCTTTCATTTCTCTTTTCTCTTTTGTAGTTATTTTATCTTTTTCTATTCTTGTTAATTCTTCTAATCTTTTTTTGTTTTCTCTTCTCTGCCTATTTAATGAATTGAAACTCTTTATCGGCATATAAACCTCCCCCCTTACTTCTACAATTCCTTCTTTTATGTTGGATAATTTCAATGGGACTGCTTTAATTGTTCGTATATTGTGAGTCACATCTTCTCCTGTTACTCCATCACCTCTCGTTAGTCCTTGTATAAACTCACCATTCTGGTACATTAAAGAAACTGCGAGCCCATCAATCTTAGGTTCAACAGATAGTGGGAATATTTTCGAATCTGTAATTTTTTTGATTCTATCAATCCATTTTTGTAAATCTTCTTTGGATTCTGCATTATCTAGCGAATACATCCTTTGACGATGCTTGACTGATTCAAATTCACCATCGGGGACGCCTGAAACTCTTTGTGTTGGAGAAGAAGTAGTAATCAATTCTGGATTCCCTTGTTCTAGCTTAGTTAAATATTTTAGTTTCTTATCAAATTCTCCATCAGACATAATTGGACGATTAAAAACATAATAGGCTTGTTCAGCTGCCATAATTTCTTCACGAAGTATTTCAATACTTTGTTGGATTTCTTTTATTTTCAATATAAAATCCTTACTTTTTCACTATTCTCAATTCTTCCGCCCCCAATAAGCTTAGTTCCTGAATATAGAACCCCAAATTGTCCTGGAGAGACTCCCGTTGTTGGAGTTGAAAGTTTAACTTCCAAACTATCATCAGATAGTACTTCAATAGAACAAGGCGTTGTCTCTGAGTTGTATCTAATTTGTATTTGCAAATCTGTATAATTTAAGTCTTTAACAAAAGATACTTCTTTTAAAAGAAAAAAATCTTTCTCTAATTGTTTTTTTGTTCCTATAACTATATTGTTAGAGGAACTATCAATCTCCAATACAAACCTTGGTTCTTGTGACCCTCCTGGTAATCCTTTTCTTTGGCCTACAGTAAACTCATGTATGCCTCTATGGGTTCCCAACTGATTACCTTGAATATCTATAATTTTTCCAGAGTTGTAAAGGTTAACTCTATTTTCTACAAACTCTCTATAATCTTTTTTTCCTACAAAACATATGTCTTGACTATCTTTCTTAAAAGCTGTACTTAAACCCAGTCTTGCTGCTATTTGTCTAACCTTTGGTTTAGATATCGTCCCCAAGGGAAACAAAACTTTACTTAATTTATCTTCAGTAAGCATATGTAGAACATAAGACTGATCTTTAGATTCGTAATCTGCCCTATGGAGCTCAAGACTCCCATTATTGTCAATAATCTTTGCATAATGTCCTGTTGCTACCTTTTCACAACCCAACTTATTTGCCTGGTCTAAAAAATGATCAAACTTTACTGATCTATTACATTCGATACAAGGGTTCGGAGTTAGACCTTCAGAATACATTGAAATGAAATTATCAACAACATTTTCTGAAAATGATGATGTATAGTCTAAGACATAGTAAGGAATATCCAATTTAGCTGCAACTTTTCTTGCATCTTCGCTATCAGAAGCTGTACAACAACCTGTTTCGGGCATCTCTCCATTATCTCCTTCCCATAACTTCATAGTAACCCCTATAACTTCATGACCTTTTTCTTTAAGTATTCCAGCTACAACAGACGAATCGACACCTCCACTCATTGCTACAAGTACTCTCATGAAACTTCCTTAATCGCTTTTAAAACTTTCTCTGCACCTTTTTTTCCATCTCCTTCTCTAGTGTTCCAGCCAAAACTTATACGAAGATGGCTATTAGCTTTTTCGGGTCCTATGCCCATTGCAGTCAACACATGCGAAGGTTTTTGAGCTCCACTAGCACATGCTGAGCCCCTCGAGACTCCAACTCCATCTAAATCAAGAAGAACTAATAAATTTTCTGAATTTACTCCTTTAACTTGGATATTAGATATATGAGGAAGCCTCTCTTCTTTGAAACCTATAATTTCTATATTTTTATTCTCACTAATTAAATTTTCAAATTTACTTTTCTCTTCAGTCATCACCCCTACTTCTTCGTCAAATCTTTTATGATGCTCTATAACTGCTGCTGCAAAACCAGCTATACCTACTACATTCACAGTTCCCGCTCTCCTTTCAAGCTCCTGCTTCCCTCCATGAAAATAACTTTCTATCTTATATTCATTATGCAAAAACATAAAACCTATTCCTTTAGGACCTCCAATCTTATGTGCAGACATTGCTGCACTATTAATTCCGGCTTTATGTAAATCTATTTTTGTAGATACAAATCCTTGCACTATATCGGAATGGAAAAGTAATTCTTTTTTATTAATTAATTGATTTCCAATTTTTGAAACAGGCTGTATGATTCCTGTCTCATTATTGCCCCACATTAATGATGCCACTCTTGTTGACTCTTTAACTTTGGTAATATAGTTTTCATATTGTACTTTCCCATTGTTATCCGGCTTAACATAGCTTACATTAAACCCCTTCTTCTCAACCCAATCAGCTGATGCCAATACAGCCTCATGTTCAATTGAGCTAACCACTAAATCTTGTTCTGTCGGTTCTTGAAGTCCAAAAGGTGCTTTTATTGACCAGTTGTCAGACTCCGTTCCACTACTGGTAAATATTATCTCTTCAGGAACAGCTCCCACACTTGAAGCTATTGATTCTCTTGATCTTTCGACTATATTTTTTGCATTTCTAGATAGTTGGTGACTCCCTGAAGGGTTTCCAAAGCCATCTCTATCGGCATCTCGCATTGCATCCCAAACAGATTCTCTCATTGGAGATGTAGCAGCGTGATCCAAATATAAAAAATTCATAATATTATTTATTAATACTTATATTACTTTGAAGGCAATCTTGTATGGCAGTATGGGAAATCAATTAATGATTAAATAGAAGTCAATACTCTTATTAGAAGTGTTTGGAATGAAGTGTCAAATATAAATAATCATAGGCAATAGATACAGGATGTAGAAAGTATTGAATTTTAGATAAAATTAATAAGAAGTTGCTACAAATATTCTAATATTATCAAAAGTTTGTGGCAATTAAATTAGAGGATATAATAAAATTTGCAAAGTGCATTAATGGAGTTGAGATAGAAGTTGAACATAAAGAGATTCTTGTGGAAAGGGTTATTTGTTATTAGAAGAAATTTACTCTAAAAGAAACAATTTCTCATGGGTTGAAACAGTAAAATTTCCTAATATATTAGGAGGAATTGTTAAAGAAATTTCTGGTAGTAATTTTTTACAAAAATATGACAAAAATATATACAAAAATTAAAAGAGATCATAGGGTCTTACGAATTACATATCTAATTCTTTGCATTCTATTAGTAGCATGTACTACGGGAAAGATAGCTGAAAATGAGTTGACGACAACAAGTCTAGGAATAATCCTTGATTATAAAAAAGGACTTGGAGAGGTCCCTCTAAATTTCGTATCTAATTGGAATAAATTGGTAAGTCAGGTTTCAAAAAATAAAGAAACAATATCTTTTTTTTCTATTAGTCCTAATAGTTTAACATGGGTAAATTACAAAAATGATACTCTGGCTTACCAATTTGGTAATGAAGAAAATATAATATCAGCATTTACATTGAATCTAAATATAGACCCTTCTAATGATAAAGTATATGGTTTAGAGTTCTTTGCTCCTGCATCAGATGAGAGTGTTGTTGCTGAACAAACTAAATTCTTTTTTCTATTGCTCATAGCGATTTCAGACCCAGAATTAAATAAGGAAGGTAGAGAAATAGTACTTTCAAATTTAGGACTGTATGAAAGCGTACTAACTCCTGAACTAATGTCAGGAAGTGTAACAAAAAATGATATAAATTACCAGCTAGAACCTTTGGTGAAGAATGATTTACTAATAGGTCTTAGTTTGTTTATTGTAGACAAAAAGTCTTCAGCGCCTGGATAGGTCTAGGTTGCAATAACCTCTAAAACTCCTGGAACTTTTTCTTTAATAATACGTTCAATTCCGCCTTTTAATGTTGCAATTGATAATGGACATCCTTGGCAAGCACCCAGCATTTCAATATTTACTATTCCGTTTTCAACTTTTGATAACTTGAGGTCTCCACCATCTGCTTGTACTGCCGGGCGGATATAATCTATTGTTTGGTTGAGCTTTTCAATATTAATAGGTTCTTGGAATTCTCTATCTTTTGAAACCGGAAAAGATATACTATTGTCATTATTCATAGACTAATTATATTCCAATTTTGCACCTAAAGCAGAGAAAGAATTAACTATATCCTCATAACCTCTATCAATGTGAGAGACTCCATCAATAACAGAATAGCCGTCTGCACTTAGGGCTGCAATTAAAAGGCCCGCCCCTGTCCTGATGTCAGGACTTACAACTGGAGCACCCGAAAGCTCATGAACTCCTTTAATTACAGCATGCTGCCATCCAATCTGGACATTTGCGCCCATTCGTAAAACCTCTGGAACCCATTGAAAACGCTGATCATAGACATTCTCTGTAACAATTGAAGTCCCGGAAGATTTTAGTAAAGCTGCACTAAACATAGGCTGTAGATCTGTTGCAACTCCCGGAAAAGGTAGAGTGGAAATATCAATACCTTTAGGTTTGCTATCAGATTCAATTAATATACTATTTTCTTCTACAATGACACTGACGCCCATCTCTCTAATTTTCTTTAATTCCATTTCCAGAAAGTGTGGATTAACTCCATTGACATTTACTTTTCCTCCTGTAGCTGCTGTTGCAAGTAAAAAGGTACCAGCTACTATTCGATCTCCAATTATTGAATGGTTAACTGGATTAAGGCTATCTACACCATTTATGACTATTTCGCTAGAGCCTCCTCCGTCAATTTCTGCTCCCATATTTTTAAGCATCTTAATTAGATCAGTAACTTCTGGTTCTCTCGCGGCATTCTCTATTACAGTCTTACCTTCAGCAAGTACTGCGGCTAAGATAGTATTTTCTGTGGCACCTACTGAGGCGTAAGGGAGATTAATTGATACACCATTCAACTTTTCTGCTTGACCAATAAGAACTCCATGTTCTAATTCAAAAGTAGCGCCCATTTTCTCTAAAGCATCCAAATGCATTTGTACAGGTCTTGGACCTAAATTATCTCCACCTGGAAATGCAATTTTCACATTTCCTTCTCTGGCTAACAAGGGGCCCAGTATAATTATTGACGCTCTCATCTTCTTTACAAGATCATAGGGGGCCTCAATCTTGAGACTTTCAGGGGAATTAATGGTTAACTCTTTATCAATAAATGAAATTTCCAAACCTAAATGTGACAATACTTCGGACATATAATGAACATCTTGGATATCAGGTGCATTTGATAATTTGTAGTTACCCGGTGCTAATATACAAGCTACCATTTCCTTTAATACAGCATTCTTTGCTCCAGGAACTCTAATATTTCCTACTAATGGCCTACCGCCTGAAACTTGTATTGATTTTTCCACTATGATGATAATACTTAATTGTATGATAGGAACAAGTGTGTCAGAAGGATTGTTAACAATAATACCTGCAAATAACCATGAAGAGGCTTCTTCTATCCTCGTATCTGCGTTAATAGAGTCCCTAACTTCTACAAATGAAGAAAAGAGTCTAGGACTAGCAGGAGGATCTACTCCAAAATTATCATACATGATGCTTAGAGAGTATTCAAAAGTAATCTCTGGATTACAATTATGGCTCACAGATGAACGATGGGTTGATTCAAATAATATAGATTCAAACTCCCGAATGATTAAAGATACTTTTAATGATAAGAAAATAGATTTACTGTTACCAGAATATTCTGGAACTAACCCATCAATAGATGCTAGTAAGTACACTAAGAAACTCTTCTCGTCGATTAAGAACTTTACTCATGGAATACTTGGAATTGGAGAAGATGGACACACAGCTTCATTATTTCCAAATTCAGATGCTCTAGAAGAAAATAGAGTAGGAATTGTTGCAACAAGAGTAAGCGTAGAACCATATATTAGACTCACTGCTACATTTGAGTTTCTATCAAAAATAGATAATTTATATTTACTAGCAACTGGAACAAACAAAAAAGATATCGTAAATACAGTAATAAAAGAAACCAAGGAAAGTCCTATTACGAAACTAATAAGTATGAGAAATGAGACAATTATAATTTCTGATCAAATATGAAAAATAATACTCATAAATTATCTTTCATTACTAAAATATAAATGAGTCGCTTTTTGTGTCAGGAGAACCACTAGCACAATCCACAACCCTGTTGGATGCGACTCATTGCAAAAAAAATAATTCCTAATTCTTACTATATAGATTTATATAACCTGTTATATAATTAATAAAAATGAAAATTCTTAGAACACCTAATGAAAGATTCAATAATTTACAAGATTGGAATTTTGAACCTCAGTATGAACAAATTAGTTCTGAGTATGGCAAATTAAGGATCCATTATATTGATGAAGGGTTAAAAGATTCTGATCCAGTCCTTATGATTCACGGTGAACCTAGTTGGGGGTATTTATATAGGAAAATGGTAAACCCATTGGTTCAAGCAGGTAGGAGAGTTTTGGTTCCTGACCTTCCTGGTTTTGGTAGGTCTGATAAATTAAGTATGCGAGATGGGTATACATATGAGAAATATGTTAACTGGATGTCGGATTGGTTAGTAAAGGTAGACTTAAAAGAGATTACGCTTTTTGGACAAGACTGGGGAGGATTAATAGGATTAAGACTAGCTACTGCTTTCCCTGATAGATTTTCAAAGTTGGTAGCTGCTAATACATTTCTACCAACAGGTGACTATGACCCCGGTGATGCTTTCCGGAAATGGAAAGATTATTCTCAGACTGTAGAAGACTTTCACCCTGGTGGAATTATAAAAGGTGGAACTGTAAGAGAAATTTTTCAAGAAACTATTGATGCTTATAATGCTCCTTTTCCAGATGATAGCTACAAAGAAGCTGCGAGGCAGTTCCCAACACTTGTCCCTATAACTCCAGATGATCCCAGTTCTCAAGCAAACAGAGATGCATGGAGAAAATTAAAAAAATGGAATAAACCATTTTTATGTGCTTTCAGTGATAGCGATCCTGTCATGGCTGGGCTGGATAAAACATTTATTAAACATATTCCAGGAAGTAAACAGATGCCTCACACCACAATTGAAAAAGCCGGGCATTTTTTACAAGAAGATAATCCAGAAGACTGTGTGAAAGCAATTTTATCTATATGAGAACTGCCTATATCTTGTAATAATTTCCGATGAATTAATAATTTCCAAAATGAAAAGCATCAATATAACAATATGGCTTCCATTCATACATTTTCTAAAGACTTTGTAGTTATTGAAAATTTTTATATAAAGTTAAAAAGAGTTGAACCCTTTCAATAGAATGAACTTATGCCAATTGACCCAAAAATATTACTTAACAAAACATTTAAAGAAGTAGAAAGCTCTTGGGATGAACAAAGAGTCTTATTATATAATCTCGCTGTTGGGAGTAGCGAAGATCCTATGAATGAAAGTGACTTAAGATTCACTGTGGGTCCAGTGCCAAAAGTTATCCCATCATTTGCTGCATGCATCTACCCAATGGAATCTGTTTTCTCTCTAATTGGTTCAAAGGGGCTAGAAGTATCGTTAAGATCACTACTCCATGGAGAACAAAAGCTTATCCTTCATCAAGAAATTCCTTCTAAAGGTACTGCTTTAACAAAAGCTAGAATTATCTCAGTTGAAGATTATAGAAGCTTCGCTTCTGTCACTATAGAAGCAATTTCTTACATGGATGGTAAAATACTTGTAACTGGGGAATCTAGAATGCTCTTTATTGGAGAAGGTGGATTTGGAATAAAACCAAAAAAGAAAGATAAACTACCTACCCCAAGCTCTAAACCTGATGAGGTAATTGAATATAAAACCCAAGATAATCAAGCTATCATGTATCGAATTCCTTCTCAAGATAATAACCCACTACATGTTGACCCCTCTTTTGCAAAAATAGCTGGGTTTAACAAACCAATTCTTCATGGGCTTTGTATATACGGAATAACTTGCAAAAAAGTGCTCGAAAATTATTTCAATAATCAGCCACAGAATGTTGCTGAAGTGTCGACAAGATTTAGTGGTCCTGTAACACCTGGGAATACTCTGATTATGAATACATGGGAACAGGGTTCATATGTTATTGCACAGGTAATAGAAAAGGAAACTGAAGAAATTGTACTTAAAGATTTTGTTATGAAAAAACAATAATTTTCTAGTACATTATTGTTTTAGTTAAATGATGTGGCCAATGGGTTGCATGATAGGTTTTCCATAAACGCCAATCTAACTGAGGTATTATAATTGATTTCTCTAATGGTCTAAGCTTATTTATTTCTCCTGTCAGCAAAGCAGTCGCATATAAAGAGTGAGCTCTAATTTCTACTTCTTTCTGCGAAAAAGCAAGAATTTCTTTACCATTATTAATATCACTCTCCAATTCATCTGTATAATTTATTACTCCAAATAATCGAAGAGCAACAGGAACAATATAGTCAGCAAAAGCGCTCATTCTATCAATATCTTCGATATCAAATAAATCAGAATTGTTCAAAGAAGCATAAATTCCCCAGTAACCAAGTTGTGCAAGCTTGTAAAATTTGACTTCACTCCCTTCAAAATTAATGACATCATTGAACCTTGGAAACTCAGTAACTAATTTCTCTACCAAGCCTTCCCCATTGTGATATAGATTAGGAGAACATGAATCTATGAATTTAATCCAAGAACCTTCATAGGAGTTAACAAGTTTTTTACCAACATTATTAAGTATCTCGACACGCTCCTTTAGCATGGGCATCTCAATGTTCCCTACAAATATATTTTCTAAATCTTTAAATGTTAAACCTGCCATGACTTCCCCGTCAGCAATATCATGACCAGAAGCGATTGCACTATTCACTTGATGAATCACTGCTTCGCTATCAGAGAGTACAGTTCCATTATGCTCGACTTCATATTTTGTTCGAGTATTAAAGTCTGTGAATGCAAAATTGATGCAAGACATCAGCATAGTAGACTTTATATGCTCTTCTGCTTCAAATTTTTTATAAGATTTTTGTCCAATATTTTTAGCAGGGAACTCCTCGTAAGCCATCCAAGAGGCTACTCTTTTTATCTGATCTATATCTGTTTTAACATATGTTGAACTATTAATTACTGAAATAACAGAATCGACTACAGGATTGTCTTTGAAAGTGTTCATTTATAATAATATATCATTTTATTTTCTAATTATACCTAATCATTTTGTATTAATATAATTTATATATGAATAATTCTTCACCAACAATATGTGTAGTTGGTAGTTCTAATATAGATCAAATAGCGTATACAGATCGTGTCCCAAAAAGAGGCGAAACATTAATTGGTAAAAGTTATGAAATAGGATTTGGTGGAAAAGGTGCCAATCAAGCGGTGATGGCAGGAATCCTTGGTGCAAATACTTATATGATTACTTGCCTTGGAGATGACGTGTATGCTGATATGACTATAGAGAATTATAAAAAATGTAATGTTAATATAGATTACATACAAAGGACCACAGGCTCAAGTGGGGTTGCTCCTATCTGGGTAGAAGAAGATGGTACTAATAGAATCATTGTTATATCAGGAGCAAATGATTTATTAGATGCAAAAAGTGCAATTATTAGCTTGAGTTCTATACAAAATCTATCAGTTGTAGTTGGTCAATTTGAGATACCACAAAATGTTACTTCAGAGGTGTTCAGCTATTGTAAAAAAAATAATATTCAAACACTATTGAATCCAGCTCCAGCTCAAGAACTTAATGCGGATATATTAGATGTTTCTGATTGGTTTATTCCTAATGAAGTGGAATTTAATTTTTTAAGTAAAGGAGGAGATTCTAATAGTGATAGTGATATATTAAGCTTCGCTTCAGAAATACCTTCAAATTTAATTATAACTTTAGGGGCAAGCGGAGCAGCGATAGTCGAAAACAACAAAGTACTTCGATTTCCAGCTCCAGAAGCAGTTGTTATTGACACAACAGGTGCAGGTGATGCTTTTATTGGGACCCTTGCTTATGGAATTGCCTGTGGTTTAGATATTACTCAATCGATCCAGCTTGGTATGGATAAAGCTAGTGATTCAGTTACGAGAAAGGGTACCCAATCTTCATTCAAATAATACAGTGAAGACGTTATGGAAATATTACTAATAGACGACCGAATAAAAATACT
>Ga0115002_10001234_pt1 | contig 35459 bp, 23 predicted proteins | sample ArcticOcean_MG_C_8_FD_89576 | JGI IMG/M metagenome (GOLD analysis project Ga0115002, IMG submission 89576) | Marine microbial communities from western Arctic Ocean - ArcticOcean_MG_CB11_86 | ecosystem: Environmental > Aquatic > Marine > Oceanic | place: Arctic Ocean: Canada Basin | collected... | reverse complement strand
TTTTTTAATTGTTGGTGCAATGTTCTGAAGGGTGACTCCAGGCCCCAATTTTTTTCTTAGTTCCGTAACGACATTTTCAGCAGTGGCTAATTTTTTATCAAGAGGCGCTTTGGCTATTTTGATCCCACTAATTTCGCCATCGAGTGCCTTGATGTTGATATTGAGCTGGTCGGTATTGGCCTTGGATTGGTCTCTTCTTTGTTCTTGCTCCAACAGTAGTCCATAAGTTGCAAGCAACTTGACCTGATCCTCACTGTTGATTGTACCTAAGATTCCAACGATTGATCTATTGTTTTCGACGCGGCTGGTTCTTTTTTCAATCAGCTCAGTTCGGTGCGTCCAACTAAGAAAACATGAAATGAGTAGAAATAGGACTGAAGGAATAAGGAAATATTTAAACTTCATGATTTTTGATAAGTGATTTTAAGGGGTATTAAAAAATGATTAAAATGAATGATTTTATGGAAAAATTATAGGCCAAAAGGATCTTCTGTTTCTGCGGGTTTTTCAGGAGCAGGAGCATCATCGCCCCCTAATCCGAATGGATCGTCATCGGCTTTTTCGGCAGGAGCAGCAGGTTTTTCAGGAGCAGCTGCTGGAGCGGCTGGAGTTGGAATCGTTTCTACGACTGGCTTCTTAGATGGATCCCATTTGCTTTCAGCGCTAAGGACAACACTGTCGCCGATCGCTAATTTTTCGCCTTCACTCAAAGATAAAACGTCACAGACGCAGACATTAGGCTCAAGGTTTGTGATGTTGATTCTTCCAATCAATTTATCACCACGTTTGACGTCTAGCTTTACCCTTGCATTGATGCCTTGGTTACCGCCTTTATCAATGACAACGAATCCCCAGTTATCAAATGTCTGAGCTATTTTAGCATTAACCTCGATCATTTGACCTGCACGTTGACGGGAAACCTTGTCCCGGAGTGCTGTGATCTGCTTGTCAGTGTTTTCACGCTTGGCTATCATGTTTTTGTAGTTTTCTTTCGTGATTGCAATTTCTTGCTGAACTGATGCCATCTCTGCCTGTAGGTTTTGACTCTTTTCCACGAGATCTTCGATCTCACCAATCTCTGCAAGCTCACGCTCGAGCTTAGTAAGTTTAGCTTCTACGTCAGCCTTGGCAGCTTCTAATCCAGCCTTATTACTTACTTTCTCACCTTTCTCTTTTACTTTGCTAGCTTCTTCTGTTTCCTGAGTGTCTGCCTCATCAGTCGTTGAAGCAGTTGTTTCAACATGCTCCTCGTTTTTGTCTTGGACTTCTTTTTGATAACTTTTTGCAAGTCCTAGATTATTTGTTGAATCTATGAGGGCTGCTCTTTCATGCTTCAGGTCCGTTGTTGTCTGATAGCGGAGCCATCCAGCGAGGATTCCAAATATGATTGAGATGGTAATGAGTGATTTCCACATGGCGGTAAGTTTACTGAGGGGTATTAGGGATTTAAAATGTGTTAAGGGGTAGTAATAGCTATTTAATGGGAGAAAAACAACCTAAAACAGTGAAATTCACGGTGTTTTTTCTGAGCCTATTGTGCCTGAATTTGTATGTTTTATAGCTATAAAGCCCGTCAAATAAGGGTGTTTCGACTTAATATAGCAATTTTGCGGCCTATTTTCAGTGATAAAGTTATTTTCTCCTGACTTTGATCAGCGTCTGCTAACGGGAAAAATAAAATTCACTTAATATTGGCTAATTATGAGGAATTTGCTCTCTGCCGGACCGCTTCATAAAGGCAGATTCCGGTGGTGACTGAAACGTTGAGGCATTCCACGGATCCGACCATAGGTAGTTTTCCCAGAAAGTCACAGGACTCTTCGGTCAACCTTCTCAGCCCTTTCCCTTCTGCTCCCATGACGATTGCAATTTTACCTTTCAGATCAATTTCATAAAATGAACCGTCAGCATTGTCTGATGTTCCGACGAACCAGAAACCTTCGTCCTTCAATGTCTTGATGGTTCTAGAAAGGTTCGTGACCTGTATGTAAGGTACAGACTCGGCTGCTCCACATGCTACTCGGCGAACCGTTTCATTGAGTGGTGCAGAACGGTCCTTAGGAGCAATGACGGCTGTGCAACCTGAGCCGTCCGCGGTCCTTAGACAGGCACCTAGGTTATGAGGATCCTGGACCTGATCCAGTATCAGTATTAGAGGGTCCTGCGCAGATTTTATAATTTGCATGAGTTCATCCTCGCGCGCCGCTTTCCTTTTGCCTTGCACGTTTCCGTGAGCATGCCTGCGTTTACCGGTTGATCGGGATCCTTTGTGCACCTTACAATAATGATGTTAATTTAGATACTAAGAATGATCTCATCTTTGAGACTGTTCGATGAGTATTTCACTTTTCTCAATTTCTAATTCTTTTCCCAGTAGCTGTTTAGCAAAAAATTTTTCTGTAATCATTTGTATAGTGTCATTTCTAAATCCTCCGTGCCCACCTCCCTTGACTGTTATTAGTGTTGAGTCGCATCCGTTTTCCAAGAGTTTTTTGTGGAATATTACGGATTGATTATAGGGGACTAGTTGATCATTCGTTCCATGAACATGAATGAATGGGCAATCATCTTTGGTTACGTAATTGATTGGGGAAGCTTTGATTGCTTTTTTCTTATTTTTCTGCAGTTCGCCGCCTATGAGTTGTGATTCTGGGGAATTAGCCGCATCATGATCGATTCTGCTTGGAAATCTTGACATTTCGAGAAGGGCTGAAGGACCAAAAAAGTTTCCAACGCAATGGACACTACTTTCCATGGTCTTGTAATTGCCAAGGCTTCCCTCCAATTCTTTCACGTTTCCACTTGTCCCTAGTGTTGCTACTAAATGACCTCCGGCAGAACTACCAAAGACCCCAATTCTTTCAGGATTAATGCCATACTTTTTAGCATTGCCTCTGACCCATCGTACGGCTGCTTTACAGTCATGTATTTGAGCTGGCCAGCGAACCTCTCCGGACAATCTGTAACCGACACTGATTCCTACATATTCTCCGGACTCCACATAAGGTAAAAGTCTTGCGACGCCTTGATCCTTATTGCCGTTTTTCCATCCTCCTCCATGAATATAGATAAGGGCAGGAAGGATTTTTTTCTTTCTGCTCTTGGGCAAGATTAAGTTCAAGGATTGTCTTGGGTTTTCAGTGTCTGCATAAGGAATGTCATTCTTGATTTCGATGCGGTCATTGTTTAACTGATCCCTTGATCTTTTTTTTTGTCTGCGCCCAGATTTTTCTCGGAAAATTTTATCTTCTTCTCGAGATATGAACCCATCATTATTCTTATCGGCCCGATCGAAGTTGGGTCTTGCATTTTGAGGCAATTCTTCTCGGGTTAATTTCCCGTCACTGTTCTGATCCCAACGATCAAAAATTGTTTTCTTTGGGCTGACTTGTGCTTTTGTATTAATGCTAAAAAGAAGAAATAAATACAGTGCGGTTCCGGTGATCTTTGTGCTTGTTTTGATCATTTTCTTGAAGGCGTTTTTTTTCAGATTATTTGATCGAGGTAGTCGGATATTTTTATCTGAAATTGGGCATGATGATTTGATTGAACTTAAGATAAATTCTAATTTTTTGATCTTAAAATTTCCCCATTACCATGGGTTGATAGCGTGAATTAGCCTATTTTTTATTTATAATACACCAAATTGATTAGGAATCATTAAATTGTAATTAATTAGGAAGTTTCGACGGGATCAAGGATCCGTGCTATCGGTTCAGCAATCTGACCATCGATGGTCATACGAATGAAAGCTGAATTAAATGATGATAAGGCTAAGAGAGTCGCTTTGGATTCTGGTGATTCCGTTGCAGGGCCTTACCGACGTTTGGCAGCTTATTTGAAGCCCTACAAGTGGAGGTTTATTTTCGGGATTATTTTTGGTGCTCTTTATGGGGTGGTGAATGGAGGAATGGTTCTCGTTATTCATTATGTTACAAATATTGTTTTTGGAGCAAGTAAAGGACCAGAAGATTTTGAGGAAATCAAAAATAAGTTACCTCCAGAAGAAATTGATAAGGCTCAAGAAGCTTTCGAAAAGGTCCAAGGAATTATCAAAGAGAGTTCTGAGAACGCCGTTCAATTTGATTCACATATTCTTTTAGTGGCTCTTCTAATACCCGCGATCATGCTGATTAGAGGGGTGTTCGGATTTCTGAACTCTTATTGTATGCTCTGGTGCAGCTTGCGGGTCCTTAGTGACATAAGAGTGAAGTTGTTTCGCAGGCTAATGGGTCAGTCCCTTGATTATTTTAATCAAAGTAAGGGAGGTGAATTGATGCAGACAGTATTCAATCAGACCAGACTTGCACAACAGACACTCACGACAGCAGTCAGCGATATTGTTAAGCAACCCGTGGCAATTATTTCTGCTCTGGCGGCAATATTTTATATTGATTGGCAGTTTGCACTTTGTGCCCTTGTCTTGTTTCCTATTTGTATCGTTCCAGTCATTATTGCAGGACGCAAGGTCCGAAAGTCAGGACGGAGAGAGGAAGATGAAGCAGAAAAAATGATGGTCGTGATGCAAGAAGCAATTTCTGGCATTCAGGTTGTCAAGGGACATGCCAGAGAAGAACATGAGATAGGCAAGTTTGTTGAAGCCAATTCCAGAATGATGACATTCATCATGCGGTGGCGTAAAGCGATGGAGATTGTGAGTCCACTCGTTGAGATTGTTGCCTCCTTTGGAGTGGGTGCAGCATTAGTCTATTGTTCTTTTATCCCGGGATCTGGTGGTCCAGGAAAATTCTTAGCCTTAAATGCGGGTCTTGTACTTTTGTACCCGCCGGCCAAGTCAATGAGTCGAATTTCGATTCTATTACAGAAGTCACTGGCGGCAACTGTCAAAGTTTTCAAAATGATGGATCGTGCTCCGTCTATTCAGGATGCAGAGGATGCAGTAGAAATTGAGGCCTGCAAAGGGGAGATACGATTTGAAAATGTGAGTCATTCCTATGGAGAAGGAGTGTATGCTGTTGAGGAAATTGATTTTACTGTTGAGGCCGGTAAAAACTATGCTCTTGTCGGTGAAAGCGGTGCAGGAAAGAGTACTTTATTTTCTCTTATATTACGTTTTTATGATCCGCGTGACGGCACCGTCAGTATTGATGGCATTGATATAAGAAACATTCGTCAGGAATCGTTGAGAGATCATATAGGTGTCGTTAATCAGGATACATTTTTGTTTCATGATTCAATATATGAAAATATTCGTTACGGAAAACTGGATGCTACTAAGGAAGAAGTCATTGCAGCCGCCAAAATGGCACATGCTCATGAGTTCATTATTGATCAGAATCAGGGGTATGATACGATCGTTGGTGACAAAGGTGATAAGTTATCTGGAGGACAGAAGCAGAGAATCAGTATTGCCCGAGCCATTTTGAGGGATGCGCCGATATTATTGTTGGATGAGGCTACTTCTGCTCTTGATTCTCGTTCCGAGAAAGTGATTCAGGGGGCTCTTCAGAAACTTTCGAAAGGCAGGACATCAATTGCTATAGCACATCGTTTATCAACGATACTTAATGCTGACAAGATTGTAGTGATGGAAAGGGGGCGAGTCAGTGCTATAGGATCACATTCTGAGCTTCTAGATTCTTCAGATACTTATCAGCATTTATACCGTATGCAGTTCGGCCATGATGGAGCATCCGCTGATTATGAAGTTTAAGGATTAACTTAATTATTTCTGCAATCTAATGACAGTGTCCTGAGGTTGAGATGAGTTTTTAGTTTTAGGAAAATCTAAGGTGTAATGAAGGCCTCTACTTTCATCTCTAAGTTGTGCGCAATTAACTATGAGTGAGGCTGTTTCGACAAGATTCCTCAGTTCTAGCAGGTCGCTACATATCTTAAAGTTCCAGTAGAACTCCTGAACCTCTTGTCTTAAATTTTGTAATCTTGTTGCTGCTCGCTTTAATCGTTTATTAGTTCTTACTATGGATACATAATCCCACATGAGGCGACGGATCTCATCCCAGTTATGATAAATAACTACAAGTTCATCAACGTCTTCAGCATTACCACTGGTCCATTCGGGTATTATTTGTTCTGATACTTTATTTTTATTATTTTTATTTTTTATTGCATTATCCAAGGCGCGCCCAGCAATTACGGCTCCTTCAAGAAGGGAATTAGATGCTAAGCGATTGGCTCCGTGAAGTCCTGTGCAGGCTACTTCTCCTACAGCATAAAGGCCATTCAGGGAGGTCCTCCCGTCAATATCTGTTTGAACTCCACCGCACTGGTAATGGGCGGCTGGAACTACTGGTATAGGATCATTTGCTGGATCTATGCCCACCGATAGGCATGTCTTGTAAATGTTAGGAAAACGCTCGGATAGATATTCTTTTGATTTGTGCGTGATATCAACAAACACGCACGGTTCCCCAGTCCTTTTAATTTCATGATCTATGGCCCTAGCCACGATGTCCCGAGGAGCCAGTGATCCTCTGGGATCATGCCTTTCCATGAATTCATTTCCGTCCTTACCAATTAATATTCCTCCTTCACCTCTTACCGCTTCGGAGATAAGAAAATTATTTAAATCGTGATGATAGAGACATGTTGGATGGAATTGAATAAATTCCATGTTTGCTACATTTGCACCGGCCCTATAAGCCATTGCTAAGCCGTCACCTGTAGCAACGTTTGGATTTGTTGTATAAAGATAAACTCTCCCACATCCTCCGGTGCAGAGAACCACTGTATTTGATCGGAAAGTTAGAATTCGCCCAGTACTTTCATCTAAGGCATAGAGACCAACGACACTGTTTTCACCCTCGATCCCAAGTTTTTCAGTAGTGATTAGATCAATTGCAAAATGATCTTCCAAGATAGTAATATTACTGCATTCCTGGACTGTCTTTAGAAGTTTGTTTGAGATTTCTTTTCCGGTCGTGTCCTTTGAATAAAGTATTCTCCTTTGTGTGTGTCCACCTTCCTTCCCCAGAGCAAAATTTCCATTGTCTTGCCGGTCAAAATTGATTCCACATGCCATCATTTGATCAATGGCTTTAGGTGCCGATTCCACGATGGTTTTTACGACCTCATTATTACAAAGTCCTGCCCCAGCATCCAGTGTGTCTGTTACGTGAGATTCAAATGAGTCTTCAGGGTCTGCAACACAACAGATTCCCCCTTGGGCCCAAGCCGTATTAGAATTTTCTGATTTCTTTTTTGTCAGTACAGCAACGGTCCCGTGCTCCGCTGCCTTGAGTGCGAAACTGAGTCCGGAGATGCCCGTTCCAACAACTAGAAAATCGTATTCGCGCATTAAGGTTTATTATTGTCCTTTATTTGAATAGTGATCTTCAGGGTTCTTGGCAACTATCTTTCAAGATTTGCTTAATTTTCTCAAAGGGAATCGATTTCAATATTATCAATTAGTCTTGTATTGCTGAGAATAATTGCAACTGCAGCCAGAGCAGGTCTGTCAATTGTCTGGATCGGTTCCATGGTCTGCCTGTCCACTATTTCGAGATAATCTATTCCGCTCAGAGGCGCTTTACTTTCAATTATTGATTTGCCTAATGCAATTAATTCAGGGCACTGCTTCTCAGTGCTTAAGGCCATGGCGACTAGCGCTTCATGAATTGCAGGGCATTGTTTCCGTTCTTTTGTGCTCAGGAATCGGTTCCTTGAGCTGATCGCAAGGCCATCCTGTTCTCTTACTGTTTTTGCTCCAATAATTTCGATGGGAAAATTTAGATCACTAACTAATTGTTTAATGATCGCTAGCTGTTGGTAGTCTTTTTTACCAAAAACGGCAGTAGTTGGTTTGATGATATTAAATAGTTTTGTTACTACAGTACAGACCCCGTCAAAGTGACCTTGTCTTGTCGCACCACAAAGATGCTGTGTGAGTTTTTTTTCAGTCACGGAAACGGATTTTCTTCCTGAATACATCTCAGAGTCTGAAGGGTAAAATATCAGATCAACTCCTTCTTCTCTACACAGTTCGTAATCTTTTTTGAATGTTTTTGGATATGACTTGAGATCTTCTTTATCATTGAACTGAGTGGGGTTCACATAAATAGATACGATCAGAGTTCCTTCTTTTTTGGCCAGAGCTTTGCCGGTTTTCATTAATTCTCTGTGCCCTTCATGCAAAGCGCCCATCGTAGGCACTAGAACGATATCACCTGTCCTTGACCATCTGGCCATCTCATTCACCGTTTCAATTACCCTCACAATGACGCGGTAACCTAAGGGATTGTCTTATGCAAAGGAAAGATTTTAACGCCACGCATTGACACACACTAAATGCGAGAAATAAGATAAAAATTAGAACTATTTTTGGTACTCGTTCTTCAGATCCTCAATGCTTACAGCTTTTAATTTTAATGCGGCAATTGCATAGATTAATAATCCTGAAATCACTAAGACTGAAAGGCCGAGAAGCCTTTGCCCGAACCCGGATTCGACGAACCATCCTTCCATGGCTCTATTTATGAGCCAAATTCCAATTCCCATGATCATAGTTGCAATAATGATTCTGGGTAAACGTTTTTTGAGTCTGGAGTCTGCTTTCCAGAAATCTCTTAGACCAAAGAGTAGCAGCGCTACATTAACCCATGCTGCAACTGCAGTAGCCAATGCAATCCCGACGTGTCCGAGCCGTCCAAATAAGAGCAGTGAAACTACAATATTAACGAATACGGTTATTCCCGCCATAATCATTGGGCTTTTTGTGTTTTCTCTTGCGAAGAACCCGGGCAGTAAAACTTTTACTAATACATAACCTGGGACCCCAAAAGAAAAGCCAGCAAGAGCCATCGAAGTGGCCATTGCGTCACCAGGACTGAAGGCGCCGCGTTGAAATAATGTCGATATGATTGGGTATGGTATTAGAGTCATGGCAAGCGCTGCCGGGAGAGTTATAAGTAGTGCCATTTCGACTCCTCTGTTCATGCTAGTTACCGCGCCCGTTTGATCTCCTTTTCGTAGTCGTCTGGTTACTTCAGGAAGGAGGACAACACCCAATCCAATACCGATCATGCCGAGTGGAAGCTGATACACACGTTCTGAATAGTAAAGATAAGAAATTGCTCCTTCCCGGAATGACGCAATGATGCCGCCGACCAGTAAATTAATTTGTTGTATGCCTGCAGCAATGATCCCTGGACCCATTAAAAAAAAGAGCCTCTTCATCTTTGCATTTATTTTTGGCTTGCATAAATGGATCCGAATTCCTTTACGGATGCATGTTATATAAAGTGCTCCGAGCTGTATGAATCCTGCAATGAATACGCACCATGCAGCCACATGGGCACATTTTAAGGGGTGGTCTTTGATGCCCATCACTGATGTAACAACTAAGAGCCCCAATAAAAAGATAATGTTGAGTAGCGCCGGCGCGGCTGCGGGCATTCCAAAAACTTTTATGGTATTTAAGACTCCGCTTAAGTGTGCAACTAGTGCCATGCAGAGTAGATAGATGAATGTTATTTTTGATAAAGTGACAGTGAGATTGAAAGTTTCAGGGTGATTTCTGTAGATCTTAAAATTAGTAACACCATTTTCAGATGTATGGATTAGAGCCTTTCCTTCTAGTGTGTTAAATTTGTGGCCCGCATCTAATGTGATTTTTTTTACCCATTGATTATCTTTTATCCATTCGGCTTGACTGTATTCGGAGCTCTTTTTTATAAGATCAACGGGTTCTGGTTTTTCTCTGTTATCTGCTAATAGAGAGCTGATGATTGGAATATTTTTTTTCTTGTATAGCAGGGTGGCGTTTTTTAACTCAGCGTCTCCACTATTATCGACCGTAATATATATTGATTTTGCTCCTCTGACATTGATCCCGAATGATACTTCCTGTGGCTGTGCACTATCGGTTACGGAAAAAGTTGTGGCTGCTTTAAATCCTGGCGCGTGAATCATAGTGATCCAGTGCATTAGAGGAATTGCTATTGCGGTAATAATGATGAGGACAATGGCCAGCATTGAGAAGGTCTGACTGGCAAATTGAACAGCTTCCTTTTTTCCTTTCTCATTAAGCTCTTTTCCAAAAAGAGGAACGAATGCTGAATTGAATGCACCTTCTCCAAAAATTCTTCGGAAAAGATTAGGAAACTTGAAAGCTGCAAAAAACGCATCAGCAGCATGTCCACTGCCTAAAAAGAATCCCATGCATATGTCTCTTATGAAACCGAGGACCCTGCTCAGTGCAGTGAAACCGCTCACGGTTGCCATGGATTTTAGAAGCGACATTGATGGTCGAAATTTTAAAGGATGATGGGTTGCGAATTTTATTTATAAGCGAGACAAAAGAAGGAATGAGTGTACTACGTGATCATAGCAGCATTGCTTTCAACCAAATGATAATTATTACGTCAATTTTGATGAGTTTCTATTACAAAGCGGCCCTTTGTAATCTATCCAGAATGGCTAGGCCAACTCCCTTTTCAGGAATTGGCTCTGCAATAATTTCGTCAGCACCGCTCTCGTCTAACTTTCTCAATGAAAAAAATAATCTTACAGCTGCTTCGGGTAATTTCCCTGATCCAGGGCTTAGAATTTGAATTTCTTTCCAATCATGGATGCTTAAGTACCCGTCCTTCTCTTGCCCCCTATAACTTAAGAGTGCATAACTTTTGGATGGATCCGCTTTGAAATTTTCAGGACAGTTCACGATCCGGAGTGGTGTTCTTGGAGAGTAATGGGAGGCTAGTTGCCCAGGTGAATTTGGCCTTTTATTTTCACTTTGAGAATCTTGCCCTCTGAGAATCTTTCCGAATTTTTTCAGCATTTCTACAGTCACTGGACCAGGGCGCAAAAGGTGAATATTGGGTTTTGGTCTTTCGGTGGATTCTATCCTGATAATGGTCGATTCGACACCATCGGAACATGCTCCTCCATCGATAATTAGTGGGATCCTATTTGATAGTTCTGTATGCACTGCGGTCGCTGAAGTAGGAGACATGCTTCCAAAAATATTTGCACTTGGTGCAGCAAGAGGTAAATCGAGTTCTTTGATGATTTCAGAGAAAACTGGGTTCTTGCTCCTTCGAACTGCCACAGTCTGTAGGCCTGCCGTTACAATGTCTGGGATAATATTCTTTTTTGGTAGTACCATGGTCAGGGGGCCTGGCCAGAATTCACGGATCAAAATGTCTACCGTTTCTTCTATATCGGGTGGGATATTGACAATTGAGTCTAGCATTTTTTTGCTAGAAACATGTACGATAAGAGGATCAAAGCAGGGTCTTTCCTTTGCTTCAAAAATGGCAGTACAGGCCTCAGCGTTAAATGCGTTAGCCGCTAGTCCGTAGACTGTTTCTGTTGGTAGAGCCACAATTGAGCCTTTATTGAGCAGGGTTACTGCTTCTGTAACAGCATCTCTGGTTTCTTCGGGCGTTCCGGCACTTAGGGTTACGGTTTCCATTTACTCGTGATGATATAACTTCCCGAATCAAGGGAGTACGTCAATATCACACCTTCATGGCTTTCGTTGCACCTTTGTCATGAAGTCGTAAAGTGCTGTTGATGAAAGAAACCACTCGACAAACACCAATGAATGTAATCCTTATTGGATTCATGGGTGTTGGTAAATCAACCATAGCTAATGGATTGGCTAAGAGTTTGGGATTTGATGTTTTGGATACTGATAAGATGATTGAGCAGAGCCAATCAAGGTCTATAAATGAAATATTTGCCACTGAGGGGGAAGAATCTTTCCGTGAAATGGAGTCTGTTATCCTAGGTAATCTCATAGGCAGTACTGACCGATCAGTCATTTCGACTGGCGGAGGCATTGTCACTCGGGAAGAAAATATAAAAGTGTTAAAATCTATTGGTATTGTTTTTTGGTTAGATGCTGGGGTCGATTCTATTTTGGATAGAGTTTCAGGTAATCGTGACCGACCGCTCCTTAAGACTGAAAATCCTAGGAAGAAAATTGTGGATCTTCTCAGCGGACGTGAGCCGCTTTATGAAAGGTGTTCTGATGAACAAATTCAGACTGATGATTTGTCCGTCGATGAGATCTCATACGGGATTGCTGAGACGGCAAGGGTATGGTTCTCAAGGTAGTAGTAAGCCATGGTATTGGAGCTAGAAAATAAAGTCAGATCGATTGCCAAGGATCTTGGATTTGATGAATGCAGATTTTCTGTGGCTAAGGAAGCTTCCCATGCGGATCGATTTCAGGCATGGCTTGATGATGGGAAGAATGGTGATATGGAATGGATGGAACGGTCACCGGAAAGAAGAAAGGATCCGCGCCTTTTACTCGAGGAGGCGAAAACTGTGATCGTTTTAGCTATTAATTATTATCCTTCCAGATCTGATCCTCAGTCCAAGGATAAGCTTGGCCGTTTTGCCAAGTATGCTTGGGGAGAGGATTACCACCTTGTAGTTGATAAGAAACTTAAAGCTTTTGCAAGTGCGCTTGAGGGGCTTGGGGGCAAGCAGAAATTTTATGTGGATTATGGTCCGATACTTGAACGTGATTTTGCAACTGATTCAGGTCTTGGTTGGAATGGTAAAAGTACTGTACAGATTCATCCGAAACTGGGGACTTGGTTCTTTTTGGCTGAACTGGTCACAACATTAAACCTGACACCTGATGATTCGATTCCAAACCGATGTGGTAAATGCACTCAATGCATCGACTGTTGTCCGACCCAGGCCATCACTTCTCCACATCACTTGGATGCTCGCCGATGCATCTCTTATTTCACGATAGAACATCAAGGCTCCATTCCCCAAGAATTCCGGGAAGCAATTGGAGACCGAATATTTGGTTGTGATGACTGCCTTGAAGTTTGTCCTTGGAACCGTTTCGCTAAGGCTTCTACCGAGGTAAAATTTGCTGCCAGAGATTACATTGATATGCCTCTTCAGGAATTTTTGAATCTCAGTGAGGAGAATTTTCGTTCCTTATTTAGCCGTTCTCCTGTGAAACGTATTGGGAGGGAGCGTTTTCTCAGAAATGTATGCATTGCTTTAGGAAATGTAGGAAATATTCATGATATTCCGTGCCTTGAGAGGACTATTAAGAAGGAAAATCAATTAGTCAGTGAGCATGCTAAATGGGCCATAGACCAGATAGAGTCTCGTTTATGATGTAGATGTATCTATATCATTGAATTTGTGACGATTTAATTAGCATGCTAACTTTCGTCTTTCATCCCCCTCAAATCATTAATATGGATTCCAAGCTATTTCATTTCTACAGCCCTTTCCTCATATTGTTAACCGTTATTATTTTAACGGAACCTAGCATTGCGGAACCGGAAGCGATCAATGATACTTATCAGTTACTGGAGGACTCTACACTGAAGACGGGTTCCGGACCACTCGTTGAACTTTACTTTGATTCAGAAAGTGTTTCTGGATTCATAGAGAATGACTGGGCCATTCTAGACCGTATAGAAAATCAGAACGGAGATGCTGAGGATTATCCGATCGATACTTCTGGCAGAGAATGGCTTGATCCTGAATTTGATATTGATTCTTCTAATGTAGGACCATGGTTCGTGGCTCCATTGCCAATTCAGTCCGGTGCTATTGATGCTTTTCCTGATCTTGATGACGAGCTGTTTGGGATCGATCAGGCAGCGAACGGGGAGAACCTCATAACTACGTATCTCTTCAGGAACAGTTTCACTCTGGATGAGGCCGAAGCTCAGGGTGCTGATTGGGAACTTAGCTATTTAGCTGATGATGGGATTATAGTTTATATTAATGGGACTGAGGCATTTCGGTCAGTAGCAATCCCGGCCGGACAAATCACAACGCAGACTCCTGCCGATGCGGGAGTAAACGATGAAGGTAGTTATTTGACAGCAGTCATTGACCTGGAAGATTTACTTTCAGAGGGAATTAATACTATTGCGGTTGAATTGCACCAGGCAGGGGTCGAGAGCAGTGACATTGGTCTTGATTTAAATATTACCCCAACAACTAATGAAGGAGGAGCTAGCAGTTTTTCTTATGTTGATGACGCGTTTCCTGAACCCTTTGCCACATCATCACCGAATAATGCTTCAGGCAATATTGAAGCGGGGGGTGGTTTTGAGGGCACCAATGCGGCTCACGTACGTGTCGGTGGCGGATCATTTTTCAATGCATCTTCTTCTTCAGGCGCATGGAGGCAAAGCCTTTCGCTGGACCTCGATACGGATGTAAAGATCAGTTTTCGGTATCGGCTCGTTGTCTCTGAAAATTACGAAGAAAATGAATACGGAGCTATTCTCTTTGCTGTGGATGGAAACTTAATTGGCGATGATGGAGATGAGATTGATAGACTAACTGGGGAAGGCCAATCAGACACGGATTGGAGAACATTTTCGACTGAAATATCCTTGTCTTCAGGAGACCATAATATTGATTTTGGAGTATATAATAACCAGGCTAATCGAGGAAACGAACTTACTGATGTTTGGTTCGATGATATTCTTGTCGAATATGTCGGCGCCGGTTCCGGTGAGGGAGTTCTTGAAAATGATGAGATTGGTAATGGTCAGGTTATTGCTGCGATCGCAACCAACCCATCACATGGGACGATTGAAATGAATGCTGATGGAAGTTTCACATATATTCCCGAAGAAGACTTTTTTGGGATGGATCAGTTCACTTATACAGTCACTGATGATTCAGGTACTTCTCCCGCTGCCGAAGTGAACTTGGAAGTAGTTTCAGTCAATGACCTCCCAATTATTAAAGACCGTTCATTTTCCATTACCGAGGATGAGAGTCTTCTAGTTAGCTTTGATTCAGGACTTGGTTTGGACAGCTCTGATGCGGAAAATCAAGAGCTTGCTTTTGCAGTTGAAAGTGTTCCCGCTAATGGGACTGTTGAAATTAATTCGGATGGCAGCTTTGAATATGTCCCTAATCTGAACTTTGATGGTACTGATAGTTTTACTTATGTAGCTTTGGATGGTGAAGGTTCTTCTATTCCTGGAAACGTTGGGATTGAGGTCGTTTCAGTTAACGATCCTCCAGAGGTCGTTGATGATACATACTCAGTCATTGAAAATAATTCGTTAGTTGTTTCCCAGTCCGGTATCAGTTTGCCGGAATCGGTTCTTTCTGAAAATTTTGAGGCTGACGTTAATTTTTCATTTACCGGCAACGTTGAAATTGAGTCGGTTGGTGGATTTTCTTCCATTAATGGATTCGAGGGTAGCTTTCTACGCAACCTAACTTCGGGCAATCCTGCCGACGCTACTACAATTACGATCAATAATCTTCCTCCTCACGATAGACTCTCAATAGGTTTTGCGTTGGCTATCATTGATTCTTGGGATGGAAGTGTGGGGGGCGGTGATTTCTTTTCAGTTAGAGTTGATGGTTCAGTAGTTTTTTCACATACCTTTAATAATGAGCAAGAGGATGGAGTACAAAGTTATGTTGCGCCTCAAGGAGTTGAGCTTGCTCGATCAATTGATCTTGGTTTTTCTTCCGGTCCTCAGTCCCTTGATTCCGCTTATGATCTTAGCAAAGAGCCAAGCCTCAATGACATAGCTCATAGCGATGATAGCGTAATTATTGAGATTTATGCGAGTGGAACGAACTGGGAAGGAGGAGATGATGAGTCCTGGGCAATCGATAATTTTGAAGTGAGATCATATCAATCTGCCCAGTTTGATCTAATTTCTCAAGGTTCGGTTTGGCTTTATCTGGACGATGGGAGTGATCAGGGTCTTGATTGGATTGATGATGATTATGATGATAGTGACTGGGAAAGCGGTGCCGGAAAATTTGGTTATGGAGATGATAACGAGTCGACTCTGATTAGTTTTGGGGATGATGATAACGATAAGTACGCAACGACCTATTTCCGTCACAGTTTTGAAGTAGAAGATTCTCAGCGATTTGAAGAACTTTTGATTGGTCTTCTCAGAGATGATGGTGCCGCAGTCTACATTAACGGTGCCGAAGTGGCCAGATCGAATCTAGAGAATGGAGCCGGGTTTCAAGATTTCGCGCCTGATTTTGCTGGTGGGGATGATGAAAATAATTACTTTGAATTCCCTGTAGATGCATCTGTTCTCGTTCCCGGAGAAAATCTGATAGCAGTGGAAGTTCATCAGAACAGCAGCACTAGTTCTGATCTTGGTTTTGATTTGCGTCTTGGCGGAAACATTTCTCGAGCTTCTGCCATTTTGGGAAATGATATTGATGTGGATACGGACTCCTTACAGGTGAGCCTTCTGAGCCCTCCGAATAATGGAAAGTTGCAATTGCAGAGTGATGGAAGTTTCACTTATATTCCTAACGTTAACTTCGAGGGTAGCGATAGTTTTGAGTATAAAGTTACCGATGGTGAATTTGAGGATTCTGGGAAGGTATTTATTACTGTTGATCCTGGTCCCAATGACCTTCCAATTGTCACAGGTGAGGAGTATCAGGCAAATGAGGATACACCTTTAATCATTGATGTGGGTTCAGGAGTTCTAGAAAATGATTATGATCCTGATGGAGTAGAGATCACGGCGGTTATCGCGTCGTCGCCTGAGAACGGCACTGTTGAATTATCTAATGACGGAAGTTTTACCTATTCTCCTGATGAGAATTTTTATGGAAAAGATCAATTCACATATCATGTTGCTGATGCATTCGGGCAAGCTCCTCCTGCATTTGTTGTTATCAATGTCATTCAAGTTAATGATGCGCCGACGGCTAATGATGACCATTACTTGACGGCTCCTGGAACTGAGCTGGGAGTCAATGTTCAAGGATTGCTCACTAATGATATTGATCCGGACGGAGACACTCTTCAGAGTGAAATCTTAACTGAACCGGAATCAGGAACTATTAATTTTGAAGGCAATGGTAATTTCACTTATGTTCCTATTCCTGAATTTTCAGGTCAGGTCAGTTTCACTTATCGTGTCACTGATGGAGAATTTTTCTCTGCTCCGGCAAAAGTGACAATTGATATTAATGCTTCGCCGGTGGCTAAGGTGAACCGTTACGTGGTTTATGAGGACAGTGCGCTTTCTAAGACGGCAGAATTTGGTGTCATTGCAAGAAGTTCTGATCTTGAGGGAGACCCTCTATCAGCTAGTTTGGTTCAGGCGCCAACTCATGGGTCCTTGTCTCTCTTGCCTGATGGCAGTTTCACTTATACTCCTGATGTGGATTTTAGTGGGCTAGACCTTTTCACCTATTCGGTAAGTGATGGTTATCAGGAGTCTTCTCCTGTACAGACTCAGATATATGTCATTCAGGTAGACGATGCTCCAGTTGCAAAGAACGATGAGTATTTTGTTCTGATCGGTCAGTCAGTAAATGTGTCTGCTGAAAATGGCGTCCTTGCTAATGATCAGGATGCTGAAGGAAATTCGGCTCAAGTAGTTTTGATAGATTATTCCGGAGAGGGGAATTTAGTTTTAAATGATGATGGTTCTTTTGAATACACGCCCATCGAAACATTCGCGGGCAAAGAATATTTTACCTACCAGTCTTCAGCGAATGGTAAGTTATCCAATGTGGCAACTGTTGAATTACAGGTTGGAGGACCGGACAATACCGTTCTTATCACGGAAATAATGTATCATCCGGCCTCAGGTAACCCGGCCGAGGAATATATTGAAATTCACAATATAGGCTCTGGCCCTGTTCCTCTTCAGGGTTGGCAAATTAGTAGCGGGGTCAGCTATGAATTTCCTGCGATTAATCTTTTACCTGGAGAGTATTTGGTTGTAGCCGCTGACCCGCAGATTTTTTCCGATACCTGGGATCAAGAAGTTAGCGTAATTGGCCCATGGTCCGGTCAGTTGAGTGATAGGGGTGAGAGAATTCGGATCAAAGATGCTTTAGGTGAGGAGGTTGACGATGTGACATATTCTGATCAAGGAGACTGGGCATCTCGTCGTGCTGAAGATAATGAACGGATCCTTAATGGTGAAAGTGGTTGGAAGTGGACCAGTCGGGCAGACGGAGGAGGGGAATCTCTTGAACTGGTTAATTTGAATCTTTCCAACAAGCATGGACAGAACTGGACGCCTAGCCAATCACCTACTCCTGGAAAACAAAACTCATTTTTTTCCACTGACGCTGCGCCACTGATCCTTAACGTTAAGCATGCTCCGGTCATTCCTCGGAGCGAGGACACGGTGACCATAAGTGCCGATATTAAAGATAACGAAAATGAGAATATTAAAGCTATATTGAATTGGCGGGTATCGGCTCTTGAACCTGATGAGTTTATTCAGGCTGAGATGAGGGATGATGGTAAGAATGGTGATGAGAAATCTGGGGACGGCACCTTTACTGCTCAAGTTCCTGCGCAGGATGATGGGGCTGTGGTTGAATTTTATATAAGAGCCAATGATTATAAATCCGAACGTGAATGGCCCCAAGCTAGTGGAGAAGAAGGACAGCAGCAGGCGAACGCCTTATTTCAGTTTGATGATGAGCGCTATGATGGTAATCAGCCCATCTACAGACTCGTTATGTCAGTCAGGGAGGATCGGGATTTTAGATTCCGGAACTTTAACAGTGGCAGTGATGCTCAGAAGAATGCAACGCTGATTGCCAAGCAAGGTCAGGACTATGACATTAGATATCAGTGCGGATTAAGGGTTCGGGGAGCTGGTAGTAGAACTAGAAATCCACGCAATAACCGGCTGAATATACCACGCGATAATCCATGGAATGGCGTGACTAAGATAAACCTTAATAGTCAGTTCATTTACCTTCAATTTCTTGGGTCCAGGTTAGCAAGTCTTGCCGGGATCGAAGCTGCTGATGCAAAACCTGTCCAATTCCGTTATAATGGAGTGAATCGTGCAACTGATAATGATAATAACCGTCGTTACGGATCTTACCTCCACATAGAGGCAATAGACGGTGATTGGGCCGACATTCATTATCCTCTAGACTCGGCAGGTAATTTGTATTCCAAGGGACGACCTGATGTAAAATGGGATATCCGATCAACTGGTGATGGTTTAGCTGACAGGGGAGCTTATATTAGGGACGGATGGTCGAAAAGTTCCAATGAATCAACCGATGACTGGGAAGACCTACACCAGTTTATGATTACCATGAACGGAGCATCTGGTTCTGGCTATTTTGAGCATATTTCGGGAATGGTGAACGTTGAACAGTGGTCGCGATGGTTTGCCTTTATGACTATCATTTTGAGCCGTGAAACGAATTTATCTAATGGCACTGATGATGATTACAAGCTTTACAGAGGAGTAAAGGATCCACGAATCAAACTCGTTCCGCATGACTTTGATACAATTTTCGGGCTAGGAGATACCGACACAGATGCAGATGATTCAATATTTCCGGCGATCACTAATTTTGCTGGTCAAACAATACCGCAACTAAATCGTTTCTTTAGTGATCCTCTAATTTTGCGTCAATACTATTCTGATCTTAAAGATCTTCTTAATACTGTATTTGAGAAGAGGAGATTTGATGCGCTAGTTTCCAATTCGCTTGATTGGCTTCCCTCTGATTCAAATGTGTCCGATGATGTGATTAGTTTCATGGACGAGCGCCGTGCTTACATACTTAATCAAATTCCAAGTGAATTTACAGTTAGCAGTAACCTTCCCAGCTCTGATGGTCTTTCTAGAACTGAACAGGCTGGCATCACTGGTCTTGAGGGTGCTTTTGATTCGTCACAGGTTGCTGAGATTAAAGTCAACGGCATGTCCGTTCCTTTGAATGTAAGAAATGGAACCTGGGACGGGGATCAGGCGGAATCTGAAGTGATATTTTCTTCAGGTTCGGAATGGTCCTATCTTGATAATGGTTCAGATCAGGGGATTTTATGGCGCGAATCTGATTTTGATAATTCCTCGTGGGTAGTGGGGCAAGGAGAATTTGGGTATGGTGATCGTGGAGAGGATACTGTCGTGAGCTATGGTGATGATGAGGAGAATAAACACATAACAACTTATTTTAGAAAGAATTTTGAAGTGACTGATGCCGATACTTTTTCGAGCTTAAATCTTAGAATTATCTACGATGATGGTGCGGCCGTGTATCTTAATGGAATTGAGATTGTCCGACAGAACCTTGAACCTGATGCTTTATACACTTCTCTGGCGACCGATACCGTACCGAATGCTGGATTTGAAAGCTATAATGTCCCTATCGATGCATTGAGGAGCGGTTCAAATACCATTGCTGTTGAAATTCATCAAAGAAGTCCCAGTAGCCGGGATATTAGTTTTAATGCAGAGTTATTGGGTCTTGGTGCTGTTCCACTCATGGTACCTGGAATTAATCGGGTAAAGGTTGAATCATTTGATGCGAATGGATCGATCGTTGATTCGAGTCAGGTCACTATTTGGTATGACAGTGGTAGTGTTACAGAAGTCGATACTATAGATAAGAATACTGTATGGGCATTGGAAGGTGGTCCTTATTTGGTTAAAGAGGATCTGGAAGTTCCGGCCGGTTTGACTTTGCAGATTGAACCTGGAGTCTCTGTTTATTTTGCCGAAGGAAAAAGAATGACAGTCAAGGGAAGGCTGGTAGCGGAAGGTAATGAGAAAATGCCAATTGCATTTACTAATGAGCCCGGATCTGATGGTGGTTGGGGAGGTATTTATTTTGAGAATACTAAAGAGGAGAACAGAATAGCACATGCTCTTCAGGACGGCGCTGACAATGGAGACCAGTCCATCAGCGTTTCTGGATCCAGAGTCCGTCTTGAACATGTAAAATGGGATGGGACCGATAAGACAATACTCGAATTAAGTAATCCTCAGATTGATGTGATGAGTTGTGATTTTCCTTCGACTTCCGGAGAAGAGGTCATACATGGAGAGGGTCTTGGAGATGAGGGTTATTTTAATCTCAAAGAAAATCTTTTCCGAACCCCTTCTGGTTATAATGACATTATTGATTTCTCGGGAGGAAGGAGACAAGGACCGATCATTTATGTTGTTGATAATGTTTTCTTAGGTAGCACTGATGATTGTTTGGATCTGAATGGAGTTGATGCCCACATTGAAGGCAACCATTTTTTCAATGTGCACAAGGATGATCCTGATCAATCGAGTAGCGCGAGCGCGATTGCTGCGGACAATGATAGTCACCTGACTGTCGCACGTAATTTATTTTATGATGTTGATCATGCTATTCTTCTTAAGAATGGAAGTGATGCTGTCTTTGAGAATAATACGGTAGTGGATGCGGTTGTCGCAGCCATTAGCTTTGATGAGCCTTTAGCTGGGGAGGGTGTTCCTGGGGAGTTTATTTCCATCAAGGGTAATATTTTTTATGGTAACGGTACTTTCTTTGCATACCAGTTCTCCTCTGAGAACGATGAAGAGGACCCCGTCATCGAAGCTGACATGAACTTGCTCCCTGAAGAGTTCCTTGAGCTTGGTGTTGGTAATATTTCAGGAAACCCGATGTTTATTGATCAAAGTACCGGTGATTTTTCCATTAGTCGTGGTTCGCCGGCGGCCGGTAAAGGAATTAATGGATCCGATATGGGTTATAATGTATCTGCAGGTGCAATCATTGCCGGGGAACCGCCTTCACTGACTAGAAACAAAGAAGCTACCCTAAAGATTCATGTTCCGGGGATTTCGGGCATTGAAGGAGAAAATATCTTTAGTAGCGAATACCGTTGGAGGATTGATGGCAATGAATGGTCAGATCCTGCTTCTGTTTCTGAGTCTATTCAACTTGCAGAGCTTTTAGATGGAACACATTATGTGGAAGTTGTAGGTAGGGACTCGGCCGGTAATTGGCAGACAGAACCGACCCGTTCACGGTCATGGACTGTTGATGCAAACTTATCTAGGCTTCTTATTAGTGAGGTCCTTGCTGATAATGGTGATGCATTTAATCATGAGGAAACTTTTCCTGATTATATTGAGCTTTGGAATGATAGTGGCTCACCTCGTTTCGTTTCCGGAATGGTCATTTCTGAGAGCGAGGTCATCAGTGATGGTTGGAAAATACCTACTGGGACCGTGATTCCACCTGGAGACTTTCTGGTAATCTATGCCAATGAGCCGGACGGTACAAGTGGACTTCATACCGGATCTGCTCTGGACCGTGACGGCGATTCACTTTACTTGTTTGATTCGACCGAGAACGGAGGGAAATTAGTCGATCATGTCCGGTTCGGATCACAGTTAAGGGGAAGATCCATCTCAAGGACAGGCCCGGATCAGCAATTTGCGTTGACTTTGCCTACTCCAGGCGCAAAGAACGATGATTCTTTGCCGGTCAGAGAACAGAAAGATCTGATCATTAACGAATGGCTGGCGAGTAGCGGTGTGGTTTTTGATAATGATTTTATAGAGATATATAATCCAAGTACTTTTCCGGTTTCCATTGGTGGAATGACCATTACTGATGATCCTAATAATATTCCTGATCTATACAGGGTCAGTGATCTCAGTTTTATAGATTCAAAAGGCTATATTAAGTTCATTGCGGATGGTGATTCTGATCAGGGGCCATCTCACTTGAACTTCGGTCTTTCCAAACTGCATGATCAAATTGGTTTATTTGATAATGAAGGAAATGAAATTGATCGAATTGGTTTTGTTAATGCTCAGGATGATGTTTCAATTGGTCGTTCCGTGGAGGGTGAAAGATTAGTTTCATCGTTTTCTTTGCCGACTCCAGGATATTCAAATGATACGGATCTTGCTGAAGAGATCCTGATCATTGATGGCCTGAGAGTAACTGAGATAATGTATAATCCTGTGTCAGGACCAGAAGGTGAGTACATTAAACTTCAGAACATTGGAGAAGTTACTCTCCGTCTTAATGATGTGAGGTTTGAGGAAGGTGTGAGATTTGCATTTCCGGATGCTCTGCTTGAGCCAGGACAATCAGCATATGTGGTCAGTAACATTGAAACTTTTACTTCTGAACGCGGAGACGATCTAAATATTTTAGGTGAATATAAAGGTAAGCTAGATAATGGCGGTGAACGATTACGATTGGAGATTGACTCCATTTCGGCAGGTATTCTTGATTTTGAATATGAGGATGAGTGGTATCCAGAAACGGACGGCGCTGGCCCTTCACTGGTCGTAATTGATAATTCAGTATCCTCCCTGGAATGGGGTCTGAAAGAGAACTGGAACGCCTCGGTTGTAGCTCCCTCCGGAAGTTACTTGGAATGGGTTGAGTCTTCTTTCGGGGAAGAATTCACGGGCCAGACAGGTAAGGATGATGATCCGGACAAGGATGGAATATCCAACTTGTTGGAATTTGTCTTCGTCTTGGATCCTACAAAATCTGATCCAGAATTCTCAATGCCGAAACTTTCTAGAGAATCAGGTGATCTACTTCTTACATACACAGTGACCAAATTCCTTGATGGTATTGAAATAAAGGTTCAGGTGTCAGATAATCTAATAGAATGGACTGACGCAGGAGAAAGCGTGTCTGTTGAAATGATTGCTGAGGATGAAACAATCGGCACATACGAGGCAAGATTAGATAGCGCCATTACGGATGGTGCTCTGAAACGTTTCATGCGTCTGCATATTGAATGAAATTCGGTTTGTGAATTAATGTAATAAAATGAAAATCAAACACATATTATTTCTTTTCATTTTTTTGGCTGAGCTTTCTTTAGCTGATGAATCTAATGTCAATAAAATTGAGCCCAAAGTTCGTTCTATAATTGGTAATTCCAGCTTTGAAGAAGGGCAAGAGGGTGCTGCGGTAGGATGGACTTTTACTAATAGCCAGCCTCCGATCAGGTCAGGTTCTGATGCACACACCGGTTCTCACAGTGCGTATATTAATCTTCAAAATGAAGAAAAAAAATCGAGCGAATGTCATATAATTAAAACAATAGATGGGAAACTAATTGGCGGACTCAACTACGAGCTTTCCTTTTTCGTGAAGCAAATTAAACCGGGAACAGGTGGTTACATTCAACAGTATTTTGTTGAGTGGTGGGATGAGGACCAACAAGCGGTTAAGGGTACTGGATTTAAGCAATTTAGCAGCAAGATAGGTGAGTGGGAAGAAATTGTAGTGCCGGATCTTGATATTCCAGAAAATGTGCGCTCTGTAAAATTACTCTTTCGCTTTGTCACTGGCGCTATCGAGGGAGGCAGTGGAGAAGCGTTTATCGATGATATTAAATTTATTGCTGATGATAGCAGTGAAGCATTGGTTTCCGCGATTAAGCGTAAAGTTGAGCTTGCTCAATTTGATGTGGCATTGAGTCTCATTGATAGTTTCCTACAAAAGTATCTAGACAATCCTAAGACTGACGAGATAAAGGCTCTTAGAGATAGGGTAAATAAGTTCCAACAACTAGAGGATTCTTCGGAATAAATATTTTAGGAACAAAGCCGTAGGGATATATTTTTTCATGAAAGAAATCCTAGCCAAATCTTTTGGAGAGGATTTCTTTCCGATATTGAAAAATTTTATTTAGTTTCTTTTTCACAAATAAGCCGTGAGCCATTTTGCCCAGTAAATAAAATGGTAAAGCATAATTCACTTCATCTATTACTAATGTTCCGTTATCAGTTGGCTCAAATCTATGACGATGGTGCCAGAACTTATATGGACCGCTCCTCTGCTCATCAATGAACTGGGACTGAAATGTGACGGCCTTGATTTCTGTGACCCATGTCTGCCATATCATTGGGGCAATTCTTATCTTGTAAGTAATGATCTGGCCCTCATGCATTGGGGCAGGTGTCCCGGAAGTGATACGAAATTCAAGATCCGGCGGAGTAATTGAATTGAGATTTCCTGGGGTTGAGAAAAATTTCCATGCTTTTTTGAGTGTGATCGGAATTTCCTGAGATTGGCGAAATGTATATATTTTCAAGTCTGATTGATGAAGTTTGTCGTTAGATAGAAGAGTATGAATAATGACTATAACGATAATTATCCAAGAAAGGTTTTAATTACTGGAGCAAGTAGTGGCATTGGTATGGAGATTGCCAAAATTTTGGTAAAGAAAGGACATTCCGTTTTTGTGACCGGTAGGGATAATGATAAATTAAATAATTTTCAAGGAGCGAAGGGTTCAAAGGCAGGGGATTTAACTTCGAGTGTTTTTGTGTCAGATCTTGTCGATGAGTGCTCTTCAGATCTTCGAGGATTGGATTCTGTTATTCATTGTGCAGGAATGGGCCTAATAAAAAAAATACAAGATACTACTGACCAAGAATTTGTGAAAATTACCAACACAAATTTGCGAGCTACTTTTCTTCTGGCTAAAAAAACTTTGGATAAAATGAGTGAAGAAGGAGGTGGACGGTTTCTTTTCCTTCCCGGAATACTTGGAAAAGTTCCAATGGCCAAAGCGTCAGCCTATTGTGCAAGTAAGTTTGGAGCCGTTGGTTTACTTAAGTCACTGGATCTTGAGTATCGAAGCAAAGGCATACAATTTTCATTTTTTTATATGGGAGGTGTTGATACTGTTTTTTGAAATGACTTGGATATGAAAGTGATTCCAGAAAAGATGATACCTGTTGATCACGTTGCGTCAGTGATTGTGAGTACACTTCTTACACCTAAGCACCTAGTCACTAGTGAAATCACAGTACAACCTCAGTCGCACCAATTATAATTTTTGAGCAATTGAGAAATAAATTTATCATTATTTCAGACTTCACATTAAATATAATTTTTGCTAATTTGTATTTATGATTAGATTCCTTGTAAGTTTTACCGTATTTATTTCTTTTTCTTATACTGTATTTTCAAAAGAATATTACGAGCTTCGCACTTACAAGTTGAATTCACCTGAGAAAGCGGCGGCTTTTGATAAGATGATGGCAGCAGCAGTCCCGCTCTTGGCCACAACTGAATTAAAATCTATTGGTGTATTTAAGGCAAGAGGTGATAAATCAGGGGACAAGAATTGGAGATATGTACTTAAATCATGTTCTTCTCTTGATGCTTTGGTTGAGTCCAGTTCAGCGCTTGCTAATGAGGGATTTCTTGAGCAGGCCCGTGATTATTTGAGTTACGAAAAATTCGATCCTTCATTCAGTAGAATTTCGATTTCCACATTTGTTGCATTCGATGGTTTTCCAGAGTTAATCAGCCCAGGAAAGGATAAAGGAGAGAAACGGTATTTTGAGCTACGAACCTATGAGAGTCATAATGAATTAAAGGCATACATGAAGGTGAAAATGTTCAATGATGGTGAACTCGATATTTTTACCGAGGCTGGTCTGAAGGGGGTCTTTTTTGGCAGGGCATTGTCCGGAGAAAATCTACCCAACCTCACATATATGCTTGTGTATGATGATGAGGATCAGAAAAAATCAGCATGGAGCTCCTTCATTAAATCTCCTGCCTGGGAAGCAATGAAATCTGAAGAAATGTACAAAGATACTGTTTCCAAGATCATTTCAACGTTCCTTGTTCCGACGGTCTATTCACAGATCCGTTAAATCTATTTATTCTTTAATCGATCTAATAGGCCCCTGTATCTTTGACGGGTATCAATATTTTTTATTGCCATGGCTGCGGCTTTTTTTTGGCCGACAAGAACGACAGTCTGGCTGCCTCGCGTAATTGCTGTGTAGAGAAGGTTTCTCTGGAGTAGAACAAAGTGTTGAGTGCTTACCGGTATGACGACACATGGGAATTCACTCCCCTGTGACTTATGTACCGTGATTGCGAATGCAGGTGCGATTTCATCAAGCTCTCCAGGTTCATAAGAAACGATCCGGTTGCCACTAAAACGTATTGTGACACTTCCAGGGTCAGTCGATATCTCAATTATTTTACCAATGTCACCATTCAGAGTTTCTTTTTCGTAATTATTTCTTATTTGTATGACCTTGTCACCCGTACGGTATCGTGCACCGAACCTCTCAATTTCAAAAGTTGATTCGGTAGTCGGATTAATAGCATCTTGCAGATTTCTATTAAGGTTTTGAGTGCCTAGACTACCCCGATGCATTGGAGTAATGACTTGTATGTCATCGATTGAATCGAATCCTAGTCTCTGGGGAATTTGATTGCGAACAAGTTCAATAATACGGTCCGATGTTTGTTCAGGATCCTCGCACTTAACAAAGAAAAAATCCGAATTACGATTCGCGGTAGCTTTGTCGGCTAATTCGATTGGAATATGTCCCTCATTTATCTCATGAGCTGCTCCAATGATTCTACTTTCGGAAGATTGTCTAAAAATTGCAGTGAGTCTGGCTACAGGTATTTTTTCGGATTTTATAAAATCTGAAAGAATGCTGCCCGGACCAACTGATGGGAGCTGATCCACATCACCTACTAAAATAAGATGAGCGTTTTCTGGTAGCGCACGGAGAAAAGCATCCATGAGAGGCAGATCAATCATCGATGCTTCGTCTACAATAAAAAGATCACCGCTTAATGGGTTATTTTCGTCGTGAGCGAAGCTTCCTTTTGATCCTTGGAACTCAAGTAATCTGTGTATTGTTGATGCTTTTAGCCCGGTGCTTTCTGACATTCTTTTTGCGGCACGACCAGTGGGTGCGCAGAGGATCGCCTTAACTTTTTTTGCCAATAATATAAGCAGTAGGCTCTTTAGAATTGTCGTTTTACCAACTCCGGGACCTCCAGTGATTATCAGTAAGCGTTGAACTAGTGCTTCTTCGACTGCTTTCTTTTGTCCTTCATCTAATGAGTATCCAATTTTATTTTCGCACCAATCAATCGCTTTCGCAGTTTCAATCTCAGGATGACTTGGGGCCTTTGAAATGAGACCAATCATTCTTTTGGTAACTTCCTTTTCTGCTTTGAGGAGGTTTGGTGGAAATATTAATGAAGTGCCTGTAACATCGTCCCTTTTGACTTTTCTTTTCGTGATAAGATTTTCCAGGCAAGATTCAATTTGCTTTTGTTGGATGCCTAAGAGATCAGAAGATGATTCGATGAGTTCACTTTCTGGTAATGCGCAATGGCCATTATCTGTTGCGCTTTTAAGCGCGTATTCTATGCCAGCTTCAATTCTTGATTCTGCGTCAGGCTCCACCCCTAGCTTGGCGGCGATCGAATCAGCCGTCTTAAAACCTACTCCGTGAAGGTCATTCGAAAGGCGGTATGGGTTTCTGCGTAACTGGTGAATACTTTCATCCCCGTAGGTCTTGTATATTCGAACCGCCCGAGCAGTACTGATTCCATGTTGATGCAAAAAGACCATAATTTGTCGAACCGCTTTCTCTTTTTCCCATGAGCTCTTAATTTCTTTACGCCGCTTAGGGCCGATCCCATCGACTTCCTCTAATTGCTTGGACCTATTATCAATAATATTAAATACTTCTGGACCAAACTTATCTACCAGCTTCTTTGCATAAGTTGGTCCGATGCCATCTATAAGGCCGCTCCCGAGGTAACGTTCAATGCCAGCAAGATTCCCTGGTTCAGAAGTGGTAATTTCTTCTGCTTTGAATTGATCCCCATATTGTTCATTTTTTATCCATTGACCTTTGGATGCGATCTGTTCTCCGGCCTTGGGTGCAGCGCAATTCCCTACGATAGTCACAATTTTGCCTTTTTTATTAGGCTTGACCCTGAGAACGCAGTAACCGTTTTCTTCGTTATGAAATGTGACACGCTCGATGGTGCCGCTGAGAGTGTTTTTTTGCACTATATTATGAGTTTGCCTGAGCTCCTTAATAAGTGGTAGAGTTTTCTATAGAGATTTGCTTTCAATACAGTAAAAAGCAATTTTTATCAAAAAAGTGTTAAGATTTGTCCTTTTCCCAACGTATTTTTATTAAACAACTAAAATCAACATGAGGCTTACCACATTATTAATTACAATTATTTTAAGTATAGTTACTGTATCTATGGCTCAGGAAGATGATCCTTTGGGCCTTTCTTCCAGTACTGTTTTAAAGAGAATATATTCTCAGTATGGGCAATATTTTGCAGATAAGATCGTGGAGTTGCGCGGAGTCAAAGGGCAGAGCCAGCCAAAGGAATGGGAAATTGTTGTTCACGATGAACGGAGTCAAAGGAGACTGAGAACTGTAATTATTTCTGGAGATAGGATAAGGGATGAAGGTGAAACCTTAAATTATTATCCGGATAGTTTACCTATTGGTTTTGCATCCTCTGCAAAAATTAAAATTGATTCCGTGAAAGCTTTTAACGTACTCATTAAGGAATCTCGTGCGGCTAAAATCGGTTTTAATTACGTAGACTATAAATTGCGTAGCCTCGAATTTGGCGATGAGCCGGTCTGGGTATTATCTGCGATGAGCGCAAAGGGTATATTAATGGGCCAGGTGATTTTGTCTGCTTTTGATGCAAATATTTTTAGAACAGTATGGTATTATAGGGGATCAAAAGGTTATGTTAAGATTGTTGATTCAGCGTTGGATGGACTGAAAAAAACTGAACTATTAGAGGACATTGATCAGAACGTTCAACCAAAACCACTTGAACAGCCAGAAAGGCGTAACCCGATTCCAAAACTGCCCCTTAATCCCCGTGATCCTGGAACTGAAGAGGCTGAGATTCGGCCTGTTCAGCCCAATTAGTATTGGTAATTTTAATGTTTTAAGATTACATAAGTTGATTTTATAGATAGTTATTTTTTGTGTTTAAGGATGTAATAAAGGGGATCAATTCCATTGTAAATCGGCTTGCTTTAGCAATCGTGATTATCATTGTTTTTGCAATTTTCATTTCACCCATTTTTTCTAGCCGTAAAAAAGTTAAACGGGTAAAGAGTGAAATGAGTAAGATTGCTAAGGCCTTGGAATCATACTATGCGGAAAAAAATGAGTGGCCATCACCAGGGCCAACTTCAGTAGCTGCTGCACTGAAGGAGTCGGTGGATGCTGAAATTGATCCTTGGGGAACCGAGTATCGTTATTTCTTTTCAAATGATGGTTACTCTATTCAATCTGCGGGGCCTGATAAAGCATTTGCAGAAGGACACAAATCAGGAAGGGATGACCAGTGGTACTCAAAGTCGTTACGGTCTAGACGCTAATTTCTTTAATCGTAGACTAATTTATTGAAATCTTGTCCATTCATAGGATTTATATTTTCGGTTTTTTTAAACTAAATATAATGTTTTCTGTGCTTTACTACGGGAAATGAGTTTGGTGTCAAAGGCAGCTATTCCCTTTATTTTGCTGGCATGTTTTTGGCCCGAGCAATCCTTGTCAGGGCCAATTAATATACAGTTTAGACATGTTATTTCAGGGAGGCCCTTACTCTTGGATTCTTTACGTTATCCAAAATCCGGCAATGAGATTTTTTCTGTGAAGCGTTTGAGCTATCTACTTAGCGATGTTTCTTTTCAGAGAGAAGAGGGGACTTGGATAGGGCCAGTTGCTGACGTTGCATGGATAGATGCGGGTAAGCGCCGAGTGACTTTCTCTGTCGATGATTTACCAAAGGGGAAATATCGTTCAATGAGGTTTGTAGTGGGTCTGGATTCAAAGAAAAATAATTTTGATTTTAGCTCGGTCCATCCTGATCATCCTCTTAATCCATCTCTTAATAAACTGCATTGGAGTTGGCAAGGAGGTTATGTTTTCTTGGCTCTCGAAGGTCACTATCGTGCATCTGGAAAAAGGCGAGGTTATTCTTTGCACTTTGCTCGCAGTGTTAATCGAAAATTCATTAATGTTCCATTAAAAATTGACCATGGATCAGCGACTGGAATCATTCTTGATTTTGATTTAACTTCGCTCCTGTCTACACCGAGACCGATTATTTTCAGCAAAGATGGTGAGTCAACGCATTCCAGAAAAGGTGATCCCGTAGTTGATTCTATTGCTAAGAATTTGGCCGGAGCATTTCGATTGCGCGATATTGTTTACCCAAATCAAATCAATGAGCCGAAATTAGAAAAAAAAGAACCTCTTTATTTTCCAGATTCTGCTGAACCGTTCCCTTTCAAAATGGCGGGAACCTTCCCTTTCCCCAAATTACCCACGGACAATCCACTAATTAAAAGCCGAGTACGACTCGGAGAAAAACTTTTTTCAGATAAGAGACTATCTCGTGATTCTAGCATTGCATGCTCTTCATGTCATCAAAAGAACAGGGCATTTACCGATGGTTTGTCATTAAGTGTTGGAATTGAAGATAGGAAAGGGAAGAGAAATTCAATGCCTCTTTTCAACCTTGCATGGAAGGAAAAGTTTTTCTGGGACGGTAGATCCCCCTCTCTGCGGGATCAGGTTCTTATGCCTATTTCTAGTCATGCGGAGTTTGATAATTCATTAGAAAAGGCAGTCACTAATTTATCAAGGGATAGTTCTTATATGACTCTTTTTAAGGAAGCATTTACAGGTCCGAACATTACCTCTGAAAAGATGGCTCTAGCACTGGAAAACTTTTTATTAACTTTGACGTCCTATGATTCGAAATTTGATCGTGCCATGGCTGGTCAGATTGAGTTAAACGATAAGGAAAAAAGAGGCTTTGAATTATTCATGACCGAATATGAACCTAGGACTGGCAGGTTTGGAGCGGATTGTTTCCATTGTCATGGAGGACCCTTATTTTCAGATCATGATTTTCATAATAATGGATTAAAATTAAAAAGTGAGGACAGTGGCATGAAGGGACTCTTTTCCACTCCTTCTCTTCGTAATGTTGAACTCACTGCTCCTTATATGCACGACGGGAGATTTACCACTCTTGAGGAAGTTGTCTCGCATTACAATTCTGTTATGCATCGCACTGATTTGCTTGACCCTAATTTGGCCAAGCATCCTGCTCTAGGGCTGCGCCTTGCCAAGTCAGATGAACAAGCGATCGTGGCATTTCTCAAAACTTTGACTGATCCAAAATATAAGGATCTTCCTTGATCTGTACGATTAGGAATAAGGAATATTAATAAATCACGTCATAATCACATAATCTCTTTAATTATTTAATCAGCCTATGATGCAAAAAATATTTATCATTATTGTTCTTATTTCAATCTCATTAAAAGAGCTATCCAAGGCAAGTGACTGGCCTCGTTTTAGAGGAGATAATGGTCAGGGTATCAGTTCAGAGACAGTAACAGTTAAGTGGTCAGCAAAAAAAAATATAAAATGGCAATGTAAGCTTCCTGGCCCTGGGAGTTCGAGCCCTGTAATTTCAAATGGAAAAATTTTTGTGACTTGTTTTAGTGGTGTGAATGAAGGTCAGCAAGACACATCCAAGCTTCTTAGACATGTTCTATGCATTGATCAAAAAGAGGGTTCAATTATTTGGGAGAATAAGATTGCAGCTACTCAACCAGAAGATCCTTACCGGGGTTTTTTAACTGAGCATGGTTATGCTTCCAATACGCCTGTTGTTGATGATGGTAGGCTATTTGTTTATTTGGGGAAGAGTGGCATTCATGCATATGATCTTAATGGTAAAAAACTTTGGTCTAAAAATTTAGGAACTGGATCCACTCGTCGCAAGTGGGGTTCAGCTGCTAGTCCGATTGTTGTGGGTGATAATCTTGTTGTCAGTGCAGCTGAAGAAGCATTGGCAGTTTATGGGCTGGACCCGAAGACGGGTAAGCAAAATTGGATATCAGAAGGTGATAGTTTGGAAATGGCGTATGCGACGCCTGTTTTGATGACCTCCAAGGAAGGTAGAACTGATTTGGTTTTGCCGGTCCCTGGTGAGATCTGGGGAATGAACCCTGATTCTGGAAAGCTCAGATGGTATGCTCTAACGAACATTACCGGAAACATTTCACCGAGCCCCGTCATTGGTAATGAAACCGTGTATGTGTTTGGAGGTTATCCTAGCTTGCGTCGTTGTGCGGTGAAAATTAATGGGGCCAAAGGTGAAGTTTCTGAAAAAGCAACGCTCTGGGAGGATAATCAATCTACTTATGTTCCTACCCCGGTACTTGTTGATGAAAAATTATATTGGGCGAGTGATACCGGATATGCTTGTTGTGTGGATGCGAAGTCTGGGAAGATGTTGTTTAGGGAACGTTTGGATGCTAGAGCCAAAGGTTCTCGTGGTAAGCCTTTCTATGCAGGTGCGGTAGCTGCAGGTGGTAAAATTTATGCAGTTAGCCGATGGGCAGGTACTTTTGTTTTTTCTGCAAAGCCAGATTTCGAGCTGTTGGCTCACAACAGAATTGAAGGGGATGATAGCCAGTTCCATGGAACTCCGGCAATTAGTGATGGCCAGCTGTTCCTGCGTTCTGATAAATTTCTTTATTGTATCTCTGAATAAAAAATACAATTAAAGATCGGGAAACATTACCGCAATACCGGTTTTTCTGGTTTACCGTTCGTGGTTAGAATGTGTACTTCATGGGCAGAAACTTTCGGATCAATGTACTCCCAGACAATTTTTTTGTTTTGAGTGATTTCAAATATCTTTGCTTTTTTACCGTCCCTTTGTCCGTAACTACAAATGATAGTGTTTCCATTGCTTAGTCTTTGTCCTCCACATGGATCATGGAAAAGGTCATTTACGTGGCTGTTATCGCACCGCCATGCGACTTTTCCTTTCGGATTGAATTCCACAGTCTTATTGCCGTTTGTTAGGTTAACGAGTAAATTTTTGTTAGGCAAAAGGATAGCAGTGAATGGCCAGTTACGGGCTTTCTTCCCGCCTAATTCTTCAAGGTCTGTTTTTATTTCCCGAACTACTGTTCCTTTTGGTGAGTACTCTTTTACTTTAAAGGCGAGTAGGTGAGGGACTATATAATTCCCATTTGGCAATTTTCTAGCCATTCTAGTCTGCATGTGATCATTTTTTGTCTCGGGGATTAATGGTAAATTCACTTCTATTTTACCGGCCTTATTGATTTCAAGCAGTCTCGGAATGGGACCCCTTTCGACCACTAAAGTGTTGCCATTAGGTAATCTGTTGACGGTTCCCAGTTCTTTGTTACGAGAATCCATCTTATACGACCAAATAATTTCAGTGCTATTTTTTTTATATTCTCGGGCCTCGTTATTAATCGATAAGAGGATGTTCCCATTTTCTAATACCATGCCATCACGAGCATATCCTGGAGCTTTCCATATAACGGCATTGTCTTCACCAATGAGTGCAGTAAATTTACCAGATACAAGAAATGAGTGTCGTATTCCTGTCTCACTAATTTGTTTACCTTGCGCAGAGGATTTATATTGTGAGGCTAGTAAGGCAAAAAGAAAAATGATATAGATTAGATTCATAATAATAGCTATCTAGATACGATTCAGTACTTCAAGGCAATGGTAAATTTATTCTAATTAATATTTTGCTGAATGATCACCTATTGAATAATCTGAATTTATTCTTTCTATGATCAAGGTACATACTGTCCAGTTTTCTATTTCAACAAAAGGTAAAGGAACTTATGAAATAACAGAAGATATTTCTTCTATTGTTCATGAAAGTGGGATCAATGAAGGTGTGGTTACTATATTTGTTCAGCATACCAGTTGTTCTTTGATCGTTATGGAAAATGCCGATTCTTCTGCTCGGACTGATTTACATGCATTCTTTGAGAAGTTAGTTCCCGAGGATACACCATATTTTGTGCATACCTATGAAGGTGGTGATGATATGCCATCGCACATTCGGATGTGCTTAACCGACGTAGATAAGAATGTTCCTATCATTGATGGGAGAATGACTCTAGGAACATGGCAGGGGCTATTTCTTTTTGAGCACCGGCGCGCTCCACATACAAGAAAAATTAGTGTTTCAGTGTGTGGTGAATAGTTTTAAATTAATTAATTTATGAGATCATAAAATGACAGCATTTAATGGCCTTGCCGGCACTAAACACTTGCCTTCTAATCTCAATAATGGCACGCGACGTAAGTTTTTTCGTGCCGCAGCGGCCGTACATGAACAAGCTTTACTTACCTTATCAGTGGCGTCGGTGGAAGGATTTCGGTGGTGGGACGCTGAGTGACATGGGCTACCATCTGATGGACGTTGCTTTTACTGCGTTGGAGATTTCGACCGTGACCTCAGTTCGCTCAATTGGACCGAAGCGGTGCTCTTGGGGGGTGCTCGCGAGCGATTTTAAGGGTGAGAAGCTGCTATGGGACAGTAAAACTATGCGTTTCTTGAACAGCGCCGAAGCCACAACGCTAATTAGACGGAAGTATGCTCCTAGATTTGAAATCAAGGGCTTGTGAAAGCCGTTACTTATAAATACATAATCAATTTTGCCGCTTAAACACAACTAAGAGAATAATGTTAAGAGGTATTAATGGAGATAATCCGCTGTGTTTTAATTATAAATAACTTATTGCAGGTTAAGAAAGACTGACTGGAAATTTTTCTTATATCCGGTTAACTTTTATTATGGATTTAACTCGGACTGCTTTTGGAACTTGGAGTGGTGGGCGCTTCATGCATTTTGGTGAAGCTCTTAGTGATGAAAGGTTCCTGGAACTCATTCAATTAGCGTACGATTCTGGAATACGCACTTTTATTACCTCAGATGTTTATGGTGTAGGAAGGGCCGATCAGATGTTAGGTAAGGCTTTAGAAGGAATTGTCCGTGAAGAATATTGTTTAGTAGGGATGCTTGGGCATGATATTTATGAGGGCAAACGTGAAGGTTCGCGTGGTTATCCTAGGTTCAGTGATCCGTCCCT
>Ga0115002_10001232_pt1 | contig 35466 bp, 40 predicted proteins | sample ArcticOcean_MG_C_8_FD_89576 | JGI IMG/M metagenome (GOLD analysis project Ga0115002, IMG submission 89576) | Marine microbial communities from western Arctic Ocean - ArcticOcean_MG_CB11_86 | ecosystem: Environmental > Aquatic > Marine > Oceanic | place: Arctic Ocean: Canada Basin | collected... | reverse complement strand
CCGCCCGCCAACAGTCCGTTGACATAACTCACGGTGTAGAAATCACCGAACCGGTCAGCAACTATATCGACGCCGTGGTTTGTGGTAGTGCCGTAGGGTTGCAGGGTGGTGGTCGACCGGGTGTCCCCGGTGTCCAGGTCCAGGATCTGGAGAACCGTTTCCGCATTGAACGCAATCCGCACATTCCCGCCGCCGCCGGTCACTGATAGCAACTGTCTTTCGTTGTAATTGCTGGACCCGTTGACGCTCATCGTCACCGTCGCCGACGCTGCGGCACCCGCCGTGACCTTTACATTCTTGACCTCGGTGTCGGCGGCAACAGTCAGTCCCGAATCGGTGAATGCGATCTTGTTGAGAAGTGTTCCCGCCTTCGTCCCCTGGAAGTTGAGGTTACAGTCTGTTCGTTTCAGAAACACCGCGGCGTCGTCAGCGTGGGCGGCAGCGGTGGTCCCGGCGAACCCTCGCGTGACCGTCAACTCATTGCTGCTGATGCTGCTGATCCGCATATACTCCTGGCGTTCATAGGTACTCGTGCCGACGTAAATCACGTCGTTCGCCTTCATGTCGCCAGCATCATTGACATCCACAGTCGTAACGGTGGCGTTGATACCACTTCCTTCATCCAGGTTGGTCTCCGCGACGGTGGGCCAGTCCCATCCGCCAGTCACGTTGACATCTGGGACCACCGTCGCAGTCGTCTGCGTGACGGTCAGGTTGTCCATGTCGGTCGTGACTCCAACCTGGGACCGCTCCAGGAGAGGCAGGTCGATTCCCGCGAACTGACCCTTGAACTCGACGACCAGTCCCGACCCAGCGTTCAGGTTGCTGCCGGTCACGACGATGTCATCAGGTCGCCCCTCCTGGGTGATGATGACCCCGCTTGTCGCGGACAGTGCCGCGTCACCGCTGGCGAGAAAATCGGCGGTCTCCTCGACAAACCTCATCTTCGGGTGGTCGGTTGCCGCGAGCGTTCCCGAAAACGTGACAATCTTGCCGCCGCCCCAGGTTCCGCTGACCGCAACCTCGCCAGACGGTATGTTCGACATACCCTCCAGGGCAGAATCAATAGTTGCCGAACTCGCGTTGTGGGCAATCGCGGCAGAGCGGACCCCCTTCCACTCGATCTTCACCGATCCGGCAACTGCGTTATGCGCTAGACTCTGCTTCTGGTCTTGGGCGACCTGGATGCCCTGGATCTTTTCCAGGTCCGCCTTGAATGTGGCGGCACTGTCGTTGTAGGCAATGCCGTCACCAGAGGCGGTCGTGTTCTGCTTCAAGTAGACCGTCGCACCCGAGGAGTGCGGTTGCCCGACCGTCGCGACCTGATCGCTGGAAGTGGCAGTCTCGCCCCCGGCATTGCTGAGTTGAGTGTCCTTGGTCGCCGCCCTGGTGACGACCACCGTGTCTGCACCATCATCGACCGAACCGATAGTCATGACCTCGTCATCGATCATGATCTGCTTGGTGCCGCTGCCAGAGTTGGCATCGTCCATGTCGTAGACCGCCTCGCCCGTTACGGTCCCAGTGGTCGAAGTAACCGGGATCGTAGTGACGATGTTGTTGATGTCGCTCGACAGGGTGGTCGCGGGATACCACAGATAGGCGTACATCGCACCAGTGGCACTGTCGGTCAGGAACGTCTGCTTTGAGTTGACCGTCGCAACTACGTTTGACAACGCCTCCAGTCTGCCCTGGACCGCCGCTGCACTCGCGTCGTAGGCGATTGTCCCTGTGGTCTGAGTGCCGCCGCCGTGTTCAAACGCTGCGGTGACGGTGCCGTATTCCGGCCCACCCTTTATTCGAGATTGCTGCACCTCGTCTGCCGCCTGGAGACCGGTGATGCCCTGGGTATCGACGGCGAGCACGAGGAACGTGGTGTCAGTGTTCACGTCGCCGAGTGACGGGTCTGTCGCATCCCCTGCCGCAGCGTTCGTCACGGTCACGACGTTCGAGGCGACAGTCGCAGTGAATGCCGACTCGGCATCGATAGCTGTCTGGATGGCAGCGGCGACCACCGTGTTGGCGGCACCGGTCGCGACGGTGACCTTGATCGCTTTGTAAAGACTGGTCAGTCCTGCCGCAGCGACTGCCACCTCGGCGCGACCCGTCTTGAACCAGATGTTGTATTTGTTGTTCGAGGCGTCGTAGATCGTGAAGTAGCGACCGTTGTACCCAGGATCACCAGTGTCCACCGCACAGGTGATGGTGAACACCTGGGCGACACCCGCCGTTTCAATCGCCAGGGGTGGGACGTTGCGCTTCCCCAGGGCACCTGTGAACTCGACCGCGACACCTCGACCTGAGAGCGGTCCCAGGGTCGTAGACACGTCGCCGCTGGAGATGCCCGACAGACTCTCCAGGGCGGTCCTCATTCCAGATGCGCCGACCGAGTGGGCGAGTGCCGTTGACAGGTTGTCCGCACCGGTGTCGCCGCCTTGACCGTTGAACGTCAGCAATGCCATCCGGTTGCGACCGATCGACATCAGGTTGTTGTATGAGTAATGGGTATCAGCGATATCACTGGCGTGAAATTTCCCAGTGCTTGCCCCACCAAAGTTCCGCATCCAGTATGTGTTGTTGCCCGTGCCGTCCCGCAGCACCCCAGTGCTTGTATCGAAACGGTAGATCGCTTCCGCCGCAGAATTGCCCGCGATGTCGAGAGATCCAATCCAGACGTAAAGCGTTTCACCCCAGACATACATCCCGCGAACGGGCCTATACCCCTGGGCCGCGGACTTGATGGGCACCCGCGACTGGGACAGGCTTGCCGTTGTCCAGACGACGGTGGGCTGATCGGTGGTTGGGTCGACGCTCGTGTTGAGTCGCTGGACGACCACCTCGTTGTCCGGTGTGGTGGTCGCCACATAGGCACCACCGTCCGACCCCCAGGTTGACAACTGGTAGCGATCAGAAGTGCCGCCCATCGCACCCGTGCCGATCAGGGTGCCGTCCTTGTCGAGCATCTGGAACTCACCGCCGGTCGTCTGCCGGTTGATGATGTGTCCCTGACCATAGAGGTCGGTCACCTCGGTCCAGGTGAGATGGGTGATCTCCTGGATCGGAGGAGCGTCGGTGTCTTGGAACGGAAGGTTGACCGTCACCCCGCCGCTTTCCTGGGTGAGATACGACGACAATCCAGCGCGTTGCCCGCCCCGGTTACGTCCGTTGAACGTCGCGTTCAGCGAGGACGACGCCTTGGTGACGCTCAGGTTGGCAGGGTACGCGCGGACGTTCTCCGCATCGATCGTCGACCCCGGCATTTGATCATTGACGGGTGCCGTCTCAACGAGACCGGCGATCGGGAAGGGAACATCCTGGTGGTATCTCCGCGGACCCTGCCTGGGGGGCATTAGGGGATTTCCTGGTAGACGATCATGAACTCGACTTTTCCGGTAGTGATCGCCGCGCTGAACTCAGCGTTGAGGGCGGCACCTGCTGTGGTCTCGCACCAACCAGCGGGGCTGAACGGCAGGAGGACCGGGGGCAGTTGGGCAATGTGGTTGACGTTGCTTGCGGCTTGGTCTGCCTCATTTACATACGCCAACGTCTGCACCAATGCGCCGACCAGGAACTTCGGCCCGATCTGGGTCGTGCCGTCTTCCAGGTAGACGCTCACCACCTCATTGATGTCGTCGCAGGAGGCAAACATTGACAGGACGCGAATCTTCGACCCCGTCACAGCAGCGATCAGTTCGCCGTCGTCACCAAGAGACTTGAACGCGAACTTCTGGTCGTGTACCCCGCCTTCCCAGCCGACGATACTCTGGAATTCAGACAGAGAGGTTTCTGTTGAGAGCGCCATGGATCACCTCCCTACACAGTGGACAACGCCACGCCGTCGTTCGCCATCACCCGCCACACAACACTCGACCCGCTCTGAATTGCCTGGAGCGCGATCATGTCGCCCGCGTCGGCGAACGTCAGCGTGTTGTTGCCAGTCTGGTTGATCCCGGTCGCCGCAGTGACAACCCTGTTGCCGCCATCGGTCTTGAAGCAGATCGTCAGTTCCTGCCCCATGAACTCGGGATCGGGGAGCGTGTTCGTCTCGCCACCCGCAACGGTCGATACCATCGGGCAGACCGCTCGTTGTCGATCGGGAACGATCGCACCGGCATCACCTGGATCGGTGAACTCGTGATCCGCCCCGTATTCCTTGAAGATTGCTGTATTGCCGCTCACGGTATCATCCTCGCTAAGAACCAGAACCCTTGTAAGATACTCCGCTGCCGTAGAGGTAGGTGCGTCGGACTGAGAATGCGTCGGACCCGTCCGATGAGTCATCATTGTAGCCCAGATGACGACTCTTGTTGTCGTACCGGTCGACCGAGATGGACGAGACCAGTGACTCCATAAACCTGGAATGGTAGGCACCATGCCCGCCATCAAGTCGCAACTCCGCCTCGGCGAGACACGAGTACATGATCGTGTCGCTGTGCTCGCTAGATCCGTACAGGTATCCGCTGGGAGAGGTTGTGCTCGTCGGTAGACCTGGGCGGACCCGGTAACGGTAGATGATGGTTGCGTCCGACGAGATGTCGGGCCAGAACATCATTTCCTTTCGGTTGACCGTCGTCGGGTCATTCGCCAGCGGTCGGATCGCGATGAACTGCGGCTTGCCGCTGGCGAAGTTCTGGTTGAAGTCCCGTTGCCGCATGGACCGGATGCGAGCGTCTGAGATCAGCTTGAGCGTGTACCAAGCATTGTCCTTCTGCGCCAGGGTCGGCTCGTCGACCAGACGACCGAAATCATCCGGCAGGATGTAGTTACCCTGGTGCACTTTGTACGAGGTCAACGCGGCGACGTCTTCGCCTGGGTTGTTGTTTGCCGACAGGAGCAGGGTGGTGGGGTCGTATCGCGAACTGATCTGATAATCGACCCCGGCTATCTCGATCATCGACTGGGAGTAGTCCCACCCGCCGTCGCTCTCCGCCGCGAAGGTGGCGCTGGTCAACAGGACCGCCCGCTCACCATTGGCGTGACCGGCATGGTCGTACTGGATCGTCCCAGACGACTGAGGTGTGTTGATCGTGAACGAGTCGGTTGGTGACAGGAACGTCCACTCGTGACGGCGACCGTCTACGACCGGAGGACGGTAGAACTGACGCAGACCGTCCTCGATGGTGCGATCGATAACCGCCTTCTCGGCAGTCGTGTAGGAACCGTCCGAGTAGTCACCGCTGCCGCCATAGACGTACTCGGCAACACGGTCGCGGATCGACTCGTAGTTGAGCGCCAGTCCAGCATTCTCAATTGGCACGGATCTTCTCCGCGAGGTTCAGAAACGCTTCCTTGGGGATCAGCTTGGTGTCCCCGGCTTCTGTCCGCACGCGGTAGCGACCTCCTGGTCCCTTGCCCTGGAACTGGCAGAGCACCTCATCGTCGCCGATGCGGACGATGATCATGTCCCCCTCGTTCTCATGATCGAGCGTGTCCTTTGCTCCGCGGGGAGTCTCGGGCGGTACTGCCGCCATGACACAGATCAATGCCAGGGTGGACTCTGCCAGATGCGAGGGACCATTTGCCCGCCGCGTCAGTTCCAGGATGCGAGCGCACAGGTTCTCTATCTCGGTTGGGACCAGCCCGCCGAGCATCTGTTCCAGTCGTCGTCTTGTGAATTCGTCCATAGCGTGGGGGGGCGGTGGGAGAGGGTAGCGCGGACTACCCTCCCCCACCGGGTGGCGAAGGTGGTGAAGCACCTTCATCCTAGAAATCGATGAACTCCTGACCGTACGCCATCCACTCGATCTCGAAGTCCGCGGCGGTTCCCGCCGCTTCGATCCCGGCGAAGAGGTACATATCAGTATCGGTCGTAGAGGGGTACTCGGAACCCCCCTCACCCACCTCGTGAAGCAGGACCGACTTCGCAACCGTCTCACCGGACTTGACCCCGGTGATGTACAACTTGATCCGCATCCCGTCGTAGACGGCACCGAGGTGGTAGTACAGGTCGGCGGCACTCATGAGGTACTTGTTGTCCGCCGAGACGTTCATGAGCGCGATGCCAGCGGCACCACTCGCATCGGAAACCACACCGCGGATATCGTCGCCGTCCCCCTCTTGGATCAGGAATCCAACAGCGGAGATGTCGGCAAGGTCACCCGCAACCAGGGTTGCGTTGTCGGCAATTGCCGCCGAAGTCAAACCGAAGTAGAAGTTGTTGGAGTTGGCAACCGTGGACGGTTTGATCCTCGCCTCAAATGCCCAACGTCCTGCACCCGACGCGATGTTGATGACGGGCAACTGTGTCTGGAGTACACAGTTGTCGGCATTGGTTCCATCGGTCAGCAACTTGATGGTCGCAGCGTTGTGGGAGTTCGTCACATCGGAGACGACGGTGATCGTGTTCCCTCCCTGCTGCACCGAGGCGAACCCGTTGTTCACTCCGTCATCGCCCCAGGCAGCACCGGCATCATCCATTGCCATGCCGTCGCCGTTGACCAATCGGAACTGACCGCCGAGTCGACAGGCCCAGTTCTTGACCGGGAGGTTGCCCCAGACTGCTCCAGACAACCCAGCGGTCGCCTGTCCCTTGTGTTGCATTTCGCTCGTCATGATTCGTTCTCGCTTTCGATTCTGCCAGTCTCAGTTGCCCCCGTCTCGCGTGGCAGAGATTGCGAGACGGGGGACAGGTGAGAGTTCAGTGGACTACTGCGACAGGACGAAGTTCGATCGTCGGTCCTGGCAGAAGTACTGGTAGGTGCAATCTGTGAAAGAAGTAAGGGTTCTGTGGTGAAGCGGATGCGGAGCGACCTTCGAGGTCTTAAGGTATTCTCCGCTTAAGAATGCTACTTTCAGTGACGCCCAATTTAACCCGTAGATTGGGTTAGTTACACCAGCTTCCGACAACATCTTCGCTGAGTTGTTGTCGAACCAAGGCACCCAGGTGACGGGGGTCCGGCGGAACCGGGTCATACCGTCAAGGCTCGCGACGTCCGAACCCAGATTGTCATTCTGAGAATACAGAATCTCTTCCAACTGACCCAGGGTGGTGTAGTTGGTGTAGAAACCGTACTGGGATCGCGTGTTGTTAAACGGACCGTCAACGGGCGGTCTGAACTCAGTCTTCGTCGAAGCTTCGCGCCATTTCCTGATGCAGTCTGCCGCCGACAAAGTTGTGTACTTGCCCGACCAATTTTTCCAACGGGACTGCACATCCGAGTCGATACTTCCCGCTCCGGTTTGCGGGAAAGCAGAGGGGTTGCCCCCGGTGAATCCGTCGCTCGCCGAGTTGTAGACGACCCAGGATGGTACGCCAAACGGAGACAGTTCATCAGACGCCGAACTGGGCTTCGACCAGAAGTTGGTCTCCATCAGTTCAGCGAGATCGGTCATCGCATCGACCCGGCTCGTCTGGAGCAGGGAGACGAGACGAGAGGGAGCACGGTTCATCGAGATGATCCGCTCTTCCAACGCCCAGTGGGTCTCGGTGTGCCGCCAAGGCACGTTGCCGGTCGCCTGGGTGTCAGCGGTCGTCGGGTTATCTACCTCGTTCAATTTTACGTTGCGAGCAGCGTTGTTGCTGAAGAAACGACAATTGAACTGGTGCCCATATCCAGATCCGAACTGGACGGACTTTTTCCGAAGAATCTGCGGCATCGCAATATGCCGCTGGTTATCCACAACGATGTCGGCCCAGGTGGTCTTCTCGAGGTGGCGTAGAGTAGTAGTGATGAGATCAGCGTAATCGTCGGCTTGATATGCCACGGTTTATTATTCCTTTTGACTATTCGATAAGGGCCGCTTCTTCGTCAATAGGAGTGCCGTTAGTGCGATACCAATCCATAGCCGCCTTTGTAGCCGCAACCGTAGAGTCGACCGGGTCGGACTCTCGGTTGGTTGGGATTGCTGTCGTCTGGGCAGTCCTTGCCTTTGACGCTGCTGCGATACCTCGAAGGGTTCGTTCTTTCAACTCGCCTCCCCAGACTGACTGGTATGACTTGGCGACAAGGTCGCCCAGCGGTGGCAATTCTTCACCGCGAGCCTCATACCCGTGCCCTTGGCGAGAAACCTCATTCGCCAATTTGACACGATTCATGGCGGTGGTCTCGTCCAGGGAGTTGAGACGACCAACGCCGAAAAGTTCTCCATCCAGCGTGTCGACAATCTGGTCGAATTCCCTCGCGGCGACGTCCGCCTGGAGGCGCTGGTTCATCGATTCCATATTGTGCAAACGGCCTTCCATCTGCTGGAACCGCGTATTGTTGTGCTGGTTCATGCCCAGGATCGTATCGTCGTAGAGATCGGGATCTTCAAAGCTGTAGTCCCCCTCGGCGACGGGAGCGGCTTCTTCCTGAAAAGCGTCAGGATTATCAGCGCGGACCTGCTGATCGACTGCCGCCTTAGCCGGGTCAACCCCGGTGTTCGCGGTGATCGTTCCGATCACTGACTCGAATGCCTGGGGGTTGCCGAATGCCCGCACCTGATCCGGCGACAGGCCCATCTGCTGCCCGTATGCGAAGTGCTCGTTGGTGAACTCGGCATCCTGGTCGATAGGAACCTCGGCGACGGGTTCCGGCTCAGTCTCCGTCAAAAGCTCGGGTGGTTCTTCCCCTACCAACTCCTCTTGGGGGTCAGCGGCAGGTTGCTCGTCCCAACCCTCGTCGGTATTAGGTTGCTCGTCGAAGTACTCGGACTCGACCGCAGCCCGTTCCTCTTCAGGCGTCTCGGGAACAGTCTCTACCTTGGAATCTGTTGACATCAAAACTTTCTACTCTTGTCTGGTTTTCCAGGTTCAGTCTTGGGCTTGTCGACCTTGCGAATGATCTTGGGTACGTCCGAGACAGGAAACTTCCTGGTCGGTTTGGGTTTATCACCTGGGTCGGGATACGGTCCGCGCATCACTTCTTTTTCCGAGACATCTTCTTGCCGGTCTTCTTGGCGTAGGCTTTCGCCTTAGCCTTACCCGACTTGCTGTAGCTGAACTTCTTGCCGCCGACCTTGGGCATGACGCCCTCCTCGGGTGGAAGTGTATTCCAGACCCCCCAGGGTCAATGAATACCGTCTTTGTTATGCAAACCGATCTTCCGCAGGTAATCGGTCTGGTGCCTGAGCGATGTGAAGTGCGGACGACCCTCTCGATCGAAGTGCGTCGGGATCCCGTGCTTCTTGGAATGCTCCTCCGCGGCCTTGCGATCCTTGGGATGAACCCCGGCACCATCGGACTTGATGATCTGGCGAGACTCGTACGATCGCCGGATGTTCCCGGCACCCTTGGGATTCTTATTGAATTCCTTTCGAGTTACCGACTTGCCGTTGACCTTGTATGTGGTACCCATCAGAAACCGCCTAGCATTCCGCCGCCGAGAGGCTCCATCCTGGGCATCTCCTGGTATTCTGCTGGGGGAGAGAACCACTCCTCCCCTTCTGGACTGATCCACGGGTGATTGCCCGACAACGGCGGATGCTGACCCTCCAGCGAACGGATCTCATCGTCGAGATCTGGGTAACTCAAGTTGATCGCTGGTTGCAAATTCATCCCACTCGGGTCGTCCTGCGGATACCCCATCCGCCGGTAGTCTTCGTTTTCACGTTCCCGACGCTGTCCAATGAGGTCGTTGTATCTGGTTCCCTGCCGCTGCCATGGCGGGGTGTAACGCTCGCCTTGACCAAGTTGACCGCCACCACCCTGACCACCCTGCTGCGGGAACCCAGGTGAAGCGTAGGGGGGAGTGAATCCGCCCGCTTGCTGCTGTTGATCGGCAGCGCCCTGGAACTGCTGCATCATCGCCTGGAACTGCTGCTGCTGCTCCTGGTTCTTGAACTCCTCGTCCTGCTCCATCCAGGAGACGTCTTCTGCGGGTTCATCCTTCATCTTCTGCAACTCACCCAGGAACCCGGCACCCTCCCCCTCTCCGCCCATGCTGGGGAGCATTCCCATCATCCCGCCGCCCATGGCACTTATTGCCATCGGATCAGTGTCCATCGAACCCGGCCCCTGCGACATCAACTCAGCCCCTGACGGCAGCAGGTTGTACCCGCGGTCCAGGTCACCGGCAGTGATTCCCATTCCGTACGCCATCGTTCAACCTCCGTAATGCTTGTTCATGCCATCCTGTTCAGATTGCTGCGGATTGCCGCCCATCATGGTCTGTACCAGAGACGCCTCTGCACCCTGTCGAGTGGCACCGGGTCGACTGATCCGCTCGTTCGTCCGGTGGGTGACCGGGGACTGGGAGGTGCGACCGTCCTCGCGGCTGCCCTCCTCCTGCAGTTCGTTCTCCGGTGCCGTCGTCGGCAGCATCGACTCGCTAGGAGTCGAACCCTGGTTGATCGGGACGATGATGTTCTTGAGTTCCGGCAGGTCAGCGTACTTGGCATAGGTCTCCATCAGACCCGGCAGGTTCAACTGGAGACCCTGCTGCTGGAGCATCGGCAGTGTTGGCAGGACCACCGTCTGCATCAGTTGGTTGATCACCGACATCCGCTGTTGCGGACTCTGGAACTGCATCGAATACGGGCGGATATCAACCTCGTGATAATAATACGAGTGTTGCTCTCGCTCCATCGGACCCAGCGTGCCCTGCATGTTCCCCATGCCCGGCACCTTCATGATCGCCGGGTAGGTCTCGATCGGGTCCGCCCAGATGTAATAGCCGAAATCCGTCAGGACACGTTTGGTCCAGAGCATGACCGCGTCCTGCATATGCGAGATCCGCTGCGAACTGCTCTCCCGCAACATGGCATCCTGCCCGACTGTCTCGCTCGACGCCCCGAGTCCGCCCAGGGAATCCAGGTTGCCGCACAACCAGGAGAACAGATCCTTGCTCTGGAGCATGAAGGCGAACGACTGCTGATCGATGCCGCCGAACGTCTTCTCCTGGATCGCGTCTGGATTCAGGACTGCGGCGATCTCGCCGTCCGAGGTCTGGCGGAGGGTCTCCGCATCCTCGGTGTCCTCGCCACGGGTGACCCCGATCCGCTTGAACCTGTTTGCCTGTCGTTCCAATTTCCGGTAGAGGCCGTTGATCAGTTCGTGCATCCCAGACCAGAGCATCGCGGGACTCAGGGGCATGGTCTGCCCATCTACCTCGTTGAACCACAGCGGGTGGAACGGACCATTCTCGGGACCGGTCCAATCCACCACCCGCAGGGGCTTGTTCCCGTCCAGGGGTGAGAGGGTCACCAACTGCTTGTGCCTGGGTAACCAGATCTCCCAGAGTTCGACGTACGGCTCGTACTCATCCTCGTGCATCCCGTAGCCCTGGGAGAGGGTGTGGATGCGTTCATCTCCACCGAACTCGTTGAAGTGCGGTGCCTCCGCCGCATTGAGTTTTTCTCGGGCATCCTTCTTGAAAGACTTGTCCTCGCGTGCCATCTCCACCGGCATCCGATAACGGTGACCGGAGAACGCTATGTCCTCCCAGTGCCGGGCGGACATGTCGTGCACCCAGTCGTCGAGCAGGATCGATTTGACGAACGGCTCCTGGCGGTCGATCTCGAAGTTGTCGATCGAGTACGAACCAGTGACGCTGCTGCCGACCTTGACGATGCCCAGGGAGAACAGTGCCGAGCGGACCGTGCGTTGCAGCGAGGCGTGGATTTTGAACTGCTTGAGCAGATCGTTCATGATCGCTTCAAGCTTCGCGCCGGTCGGACCGAGTTCTGGGTTCCTGGTGAAGATGTTCACCTGGGGCGGTCGACCTACGAGATGCCGCTCGTAGATGTTGATCGCCAACTCCATCATGTTCAGGTGCTGTGGTTTGCTCTCACCCTCGTCCCCGTACCCGTCCCCGGCGAACAACTCGACCGCCCGCCTGTGTCGTCGCCGGAACGGTTCCAGCTTTCGACGACTAGCCTCCATCGCACGGCGGAGACGCTGCAGGTGCTGTTCGTCGTTCAGGTCAAACGCCATCAGTCCCACTCCGTAGTATTCGCAAGTTCATTGACACGTTCTTGGCGACGCCACGCCAGAGACATGACCGGGGGACCGGACTTCACCGGTGAGACCTTCTGCTCACGGTCCTTGAGTATAAGAGCGACCAGCGCGTCCGCTATAACAACGTCGCCATGATTGGTCCCGCGGTCACTAGGGTCGGTGGTCAGTAGCGAGACACCGTGCTCGATCGAACCGTTGGGCTGGTAGACGAATTCCGCCGCCTGTTCCATCGATTTCCTGGACGGGTTGATGAACTTGCCGGTGAACAGCAGTTCCCGGTAGGTGGTCAACAAGTCACGTTTGGCATCCCGCGTCGAGAACCACCCAGGCTTATCCGAGATCTTCTTTCGCAGGGTGTCTCTGCTGGTGGCGAAGTAGATATTCGAGTAGCGGCAATCCTCGACGACCGCCTTGCCGAACGTACGACCAGGACCGGTTGCTTCCCAGATCAGGTAGGCACCCCTGCCGCCTGGGCCGCGGAACATCCGACAGAGAGCCACCGCGAGTTCCGCAAATTTGTACGCCGAGATTTGGTTGGAGCACAGTTCGGCAACCTTCTCCCCGGTGAGGCGGTCCCCGACGACCAACGCACTCTCCGAAGCGCCGGTCCCCTGGGAGACATCGACCCCGATGACGTAGTCTCGGGAGAGAATCGGGAACCCGTCTTCATCCACATCGACCCAGACCTTGAGCGGACCGATGTTATCTTCGACGAAATTCGGTTCGTATCCCTGCTCGACATTGAGGGTACCGATGTGTTCAGGTTCGCGGCACCACTCCCGTCCCAGTTCCTCGAGTGTGCGGGTGTCGAAGAACGGGTAGGCACTTCCCTGGTAGTCGATGTCCAGTTGGGTCGCGATCTCCACAGGGTGGGCACGGCGGATGCATTCGTTGTCGTACCAGGGTGATCGCCAGCGATCGGTCTTGTCCTTGTACTTGTCGGCACCCTTGTCTGGGTGATCGCTCCAGTGGAACCTGAGCCGGGGGGTCCCCGCCTGACGCTGTGCGTAGAAGGCGTTTGCAGTCCCGTTGGGCGTGGAGTTGAACAGTCGGGTGTTTGTATTGTCCGCTGTGGCGCTCAGTACGTCCCATCCACCGCCCTCGAACGCGGCGAACTCATCGAGCAGGAGTGCCGTCCGACGTCCGCCTCGACCGATGTTGTCGGTGGTACTCTCTCCCTCGATGCGAGACCCGTTGTCCAGGTTCGAGAGTTTCAGTTTGTTTCGTTTGTGTGTGGGGATCATCCAGACGGGCAGTCCCCGCATGACGAAGTCCATGTGTCCGAAGAGAGAATCAGCGGACCCGTCTACCAACGCTTCCTTGCGTGAGACCATGAGGAACGACTGGAGTGGTCGGAACATCCATCTCCAGAGGAACGTCGTCAGGCACATCCATGACGCACCCATGTCCCTGCTCTTCTCGATCAGCAGGTCGGTCTTGCCGATCGATTCCTCGAGGCAGCAGAGACCCTCGTCCTGGAACTCCCAGGTAATGAACGGGAGCTTGGGGATATCCTGGCGGGGGTCGTACGTCCATACAAACGCATTGACCCAGAACAGGATATCCTCGGAGCACGCCGTGACCATGTCCTTCTGAAAAGACGGGTCATTCGACGCTCTCGTCAGAATCTCCTGCCTCCAGAGCAGGTTCTCCTCCAGCCCCTTCGGAACTTGCCGGTACAACGGCAGTCCTGATGGTGCGGAGCATTTCGGTGATTTCAGCAGTGGCGCGACGGGCATCAGCGGTTACCTCTCGATCTCTCGCAGAGGTGTCATCCGATCTCGCCACCATACGCATCCACTCGGTGAAGAAACTCTTGGGGTCCAATCTCGCGAACTCCAGAAGTCCCCATGCCCCGCTGCTCGGAGCGTCATCGGGTGATACGTCCCCCAAACTCAAACTGTCGTAAACCCAACCAAAGTCGCCCCGCAGCGACGATACCTTACCCTCAAAAACAGAACTGTTGGGTCGCCCTGGTGCCGGTCTGATCGCAGAAGTGTGCTCCATCGGAGCAGCCTCTTCCTCGCCAGACTTCCACTGGTCGAACCCGAAGACCCTGGAAGCTTCCTCCCAGGCACCCTTCTTCGTGCGGCCCTTCTCAATCAGATTGAGCCGCATTGCTTTGAATTCCTGGAACTTGCCCTGCTTCCGCAGATGAGCGGCAAACTCCTCAGACTGACTCGCCATGCAACTCCTCCCAACTCCTGAGATGACTCTGAGCATACAGGTACGTCGGCCCATATCCCAGATCGGTCAGGTTTCTCTCGTCGATTACATCCACGCTCCAGGCAAACCCCCTGAAACGATACGTCGGGAACGTCCCGGTCATCAACGCATGCACGGGAATCGCACCGACCGTCTTGTGACCAGGAACCAACAGATCCGAGTCCACCTTCCGAAGACTCTTCACGTCGATCGCGTAACCATCAAGAAACGCATCGCCAGGGTCCACCGCCGATGTGCCGATGTGGAAGACCTCAGACGGGTACAGACCGAACAGCCTGCAGAAAGCGAGTTCTCCACCAATACCCTGACGGTTCACGTCCTGGTCGCTCTCAGGGCCGCTCTGCATACGCAGGTCCGTACGACCGCCACCCGTCCGCTGCACAGCGATGTGATCGCACAACGCTATCTCAGCGTCGTTCAGGATCACTACCTCTCCAAGCTTTCCCCTTGCTTGACCGACCCTCCCAGGCCGACCAGTCAACATTCTTGCTGTCGCTGGATCTCTCTTGAGCATCCTGCCCCTCCTGCCACTCCTTGTCCATCTCCAACAGACGATCCGAACTGCACCGAAGTGCCTTCGCCAATCGCCTCAGAGTACTGGCGAGAGGCTCGTACACCCCCCGCTCCCAATCGCTCACTCGCGCCTGATGCGTCCCAACGTCCAGGGCGAGATCAGTCTGACTCATCGCCCGGCGTAGACGCTCCTCGCGAATCCGTTCGCCTATACTCATCCCCTAAGTCCTCCACGAGGTTCACCGGTTTCTGGATCTATCCCGTACAGAATCACCCGCTCCTGCTCTGCTGACGACCAAGAATTCCACACGTCATCAGGAACATTACACCGCCTCTGAGAATCCAACCGCCTGTTCGCACCGGTCACATGCCGCTTGTTGCACTCAAAGCAAATCTCATGGGTGGGAACCCCAGGATCGTCAGGACTCCACTCGATCGTCTCCCAGACGTGATCACACTTGGGCTTGCCCGTATCAGGGTCGATGCCGTTCCACCACAACTGCAACGCCTTATCCCCCGCAGGAGTCCTGCGGTACATGTACGCAGTCTTCTCGGCGAGAAGATAAACAGCGCGACCGGTCTCGGTGTCCTCCCGCGTCTCCAACCAACCGTCACTGACTAGCTTCCAGATCGCATACGTCTGCTCCTGGGTAGTGTCACGGGCGGGTCTCCACCAGCCCGTCTCGCTCTCTGATGGTCCGTCGAGATACCTGTCGATGTAGTGTGTCATGTGCGGCGTACCTGTGGGTGTACCTGTGGGTGTACCTGTTCGCTGGGTAGGAGGCAGCATATGCCGATGTCCGATAGTCCGCAACTGGGTCTCGGTGGGTTGGGGATAAGGAGGGTGGAGAGAGGCAGAAGGGGTGGGGGGTCGGTTCGGGTTTGGGGGATGTCAGGACTTCGGGTTTCGCGACATTGACCCCGGGGGGGGATCGGGGTGATCGGCCTGTTTCCGCAGGGAAAAGGGCGGAACAATGGGCACGCTTTGTTCCACCTGGAGCATAATGATCGAGAATCATCGTCCCAGGCGACACTAAATCTCAGCGCCTCGCGTACACGGGCAAGAGTCGAGCGGCTCGGGATGAGATATAAGTTCGGACATCCCAGCCCGTCGACCGTTAGGTCAGTGGCATGAGATCGAACTACCCATCGGGCGAGATATGATGTCAGGACTTCCGCCGCCGGGTCGATCCACCCTTCCTCTTGGTCGATCGATTGGTCTTGCGTGACTTGACCGAGAGGTTGGCGCTCGAGTTGTTGCGAGGGTTGCCATCCTTGTGATGAACATCCTTGCCATCACCTTTCTTGACGAGTCCGGCCTTGGTTGCCATGCGTCGAGCCTTGGTTCGACCGGCCCGATCTTTCTTCGCCTTGGTGGTAGCCTGTTGGATACGTTCTCGAGGCGTTGGTCGTTTCTTGGAAGGCATCAGTAATCTTTCCTGACGGCGTGACCGTCTTCGACCATGAGGTCACAGATCTTGTGACTGTTGGTCTCGAGGCTAGCGATGTATCTGCCGTATCGTCCTCGCTTGTCCTTGAACGACTTGACCAGGATCTTGCGTCCAGGTCCGCCGTGCTCCTCCAGGAGTGCCTCGAGGTGTGCGGTTGCTGCCTTGCCCTGGACTCTGGTTGGTCCTCTCACCTCAGGACAATCGAGGCCGGTTCCATCTGAAAGGCAGAGACGTAGCCTGGAGGTAAATCCCACGCCGAAATTGAGCGAGAGCAGGACGTCCACGGTATCCCCATCAATTACCCTGGTAACGACTGCAGGTGTCAATCTGAACTCATCCACTGTTGATCTCCAGTCGTCCTTGTCGAGTGAGGCATGGGAGTCGAGTGATGTCATCGGGTGTCGCCCTGGCGTCGTCTGGTCCCTCTCCCTGGTAGCCTGCTTGTCTCATCGCATGCATGACGAATTCAGAGCAGAAGAACCTCTCGTTGTTGGTATCGGCTGGCACACCGATGCTGTCGAGGATCTTCCTGGTGATGAAGGAGTAGGATCTGATGAATTGCCAGGGCGATGCGTATCGTTGTCCCCAGTGAGTGAGAGCATCGCCGACGAGTGCGACCCGGTTGACCTGGGTCTTATCGAGCTTGAACCAGTCGAGCTTCCGCCTCTTGACCAACCTGGAGAGTGGGTGGATTCTGACCCCTGTTCCCTCGAGTGCTTCGATGACGGCGAGTCGCCCGTGGACCTTCATGACGAGTCCAACGTGACTGTACCTGGACCGAGTCCAGAGCGAGATGAGTTGAGAGAAGAGCGACCAGGGCGCTGTCTCGAAGGCGATCACATCGCCGCTGCTGATGCGAGTTCTGACGGTGGCGTATTCGATCGCTTGTTCTCCCCGAATAGACCCGGTCCCTACTGACTGACCTGCGTGAGCTTCAGGTCTTCCGCTCCAATCTGATCCAGGGCAGTGCACCGGTATGTCGACCCTGGTGGAGTCAGTTCTGGTCGACCTGACTTTACCCCTCAGGGTCAGGCATCAGGTCCGTTGAGCCTGTTGTCGCATCGGGCGACTCTATCGTGTCGAGATGGTACACGCCGATAGCGAGGGCTGACCAGATGTCTTTCTTGATGCCGTAGAGTGGGCCTGGATCACCCTTGGTTCCGACCGCGACGTCCTTGCCCCCGAACCGGTCCAGGAGCGACTGTCTGATGTTGCTGTCCTTCGCCCTGGCGGAGTGGCAGTGGTGCACCTTGACCTCCAGGCGAGTGACCAGTCTCACCCTCCTGGGCGTCGCCACCTGGAGCAGCCTGCCGATGACGTAGCAGGTCTCGAAGACCGACTCACCGACCGGCATGCCGAAGGACTGCATCCTCTCGATGACGACGTCGTGATCCAGGATGTCTGTGGGCCTGACCAGGTCGATGATGACGTCAGTCTGCTCGATCCCATGAGCGATCGGCAGACCATCCTCCAGGACGATCCAGGCCGACACCACTGGACCTGGATCGATCGCGAGCACCGACCTCACTTGAGCACCTCTCGGCTCCTGGTCATCAGTGTCGACCGAGTGTAATCGGCAATTGTCATACCACTCTCATCCGCCGCCGCCTGGACCAGATCGAAGTCGGTGGTGTGCATCCGGTACCACCTGATCGGCATCCTCCCAGTCGCCGGACGGCCCCTTCCCCGCTTCGGTTTACCGTCTGGATTAGTTTTCTTGGAATCCATTTGAGCCTTCATACAAGAGGTTTGGTTGCTAACACGCACGGTATTCTGTCGGAATAATTGAATAGTGGTTTGACAGGTAATCATCTGCCAATTATGGTGGCCCTGCCACAGGGGCACACGGCGAATAACCAACGAGGCTCGCCCAGACAATTCAAACGGCAGGCGGTCGGGTACAACTCCCCCGGCTGAAACGGGGGCGAGAGTCACCCGAAGTACCTGACCAAGAGGACAGACAAACTGTCTTCCTCTGAAGTTTGACACATAACCAATCTCGGCGAAAGCCGAAACGCCCCGGCCTGAATGATGTCAGGACCGGGCGTCTGACCGGGGGTTACCACCCGGCACTGACGAGGCAGGTACCTCGACGAGATTGAGAGACAACTACCATGACTACCAAGACCGCGAACACCAAGAACCTTTTCTCCGACACGCGGATCGTGTTCACAACGCGAGCCGCTACCGTTGCCCGAATCGAGAAGGTGCTCAGTGCCACGAGCCTCGAATCATTCGGAACCTTCAACTACATCATCGCCGCCAACGACAATGGAACCTTCACGCCAGTCGTGATCCTGAAGAGTCACCAGAAGTTCCTCTCCCTCCCGCTCGCCGAGAACGGCATCGCAGTCGCGGGCTAACCAAGACCAACCCAGTGCCCACCAGGGCAGAAAGCGAGAACGACATGACTACCAACGTCTTCCGGTTCACCGCGAACGACTTTGACCAACTGATCCGTCAGGCCGACAACACCTACCTGCCGGGACTGATCTTCGGCTACTACGGCAACGACGACGACCGCGTCTACTACATCCGGCATACGAACAAGATCGACCGCCACCTCTGGCAGTCCTCCACCCTGACGAATGCCGAACACTCGAAGGCATCGCGGGTGGTCAAGGCATACCTCGCCGGTCTGGAGTTCGCCCAACTCAACACGACGGAGGGACTGCTCAACTAGACCAACCGACCTTTACTACTGAAGACCAACCCAGTGCCCACCAGGGCAGAAAGCGAGGATTGAGATGGAGAAGTACATCGAGACGATCTTGCGGTTCCGCGTCTACCGGGTCGAGAGGATACTCGAGAGTCACGGCGGCGGATTGCGGAAGTGCCTTATCTGGTCGTTCGATAACCTCGACGTCGCATGGAAGACGGCTAAGACCGAGGCTAAGACCGAGGCGACTTGGCAGACCTGGACCGTCGAGGATCACGGCGAGACGGTCCGGTTGGAGCACGATTCGTGCTTCGACGCTGAGACCTTGAAGTTTGTAGAAACCAACTGAAGACCAACCCAACGAAAGCGAGGACTGAGATGCCTAAGTCAAACCGACCTCATGGACCCAACCCGACGACCACCTGCCCCTGTGGCACGATCGTCCAGATAACCTGGAACTGGGACTACGACGACGGATGGGACGTGTGCCAACTGACGTGCCCCGAGTGCGGCAGGCGGTCAACCGGAGGGTACACAACCGTCGACAACCCAGTGGTCAATAGTTGGATGACCGCCACAGCGATCGATCGCTCGCAAGCTGCGATCGATCAGATGGAGTTCGAGGCGGACCTCTACCAGGAAACCGGAATCCGGTACGGCAACTAGTCGAGACCAACTGAAGACCAACCCAACGCCCACCAGGGCAGAAGAGGACGACATGAAGATCAAGAACGAGACCAAGTACCAGACGAAGCAGCTACGAGCCTTCGTCACCAGGATCGCCAAGAAGGAACTGGCAGACGTTCCCGCCAGTCGCCGGAAGGCGATCACCATCGAGTTCGTCCCCAACAGGACGCGGCAGTCCTCATCGGGCTACGCCTACATCAACGGGTACTACGCCAGGGTGCGGGTGCCCAAGGACATCACCCCCGAGAACCACTGGAAGTTGGCGATGGTGATCGCTCACGAGATGGCGCACCTCGCCGGTCGCAAGAGTGGGCGAGCGAACGAACGGGCGATGCGGTCGAGCATCCCGTACGGGTATCACGAGAAGACACCCGAGTACTACTCCTGGGCGGCGGACCTGCCCCTGGAGAACAAGGTCGCGAAGGTGAAACCCACCGCCCTGGAGAAGGCGGAGGCGCACCTCTCCAGGATCGAGAAGAACATCTCCAACTGGGAGGTCAAAGCGAAGAGGGCGAAGACCGCCCTGGCGAAGTACCGGAAACAGGTGAAGTACTACCGGGGCAGAGTGGTCGCCCTGGTGGACGCACCACAACTCTAACCGCCCCTGGTGGGCAGAAAGGTGATGCCATGAGTATCAGAGAAACCCCGACCTTCCAGGTCGCGGAGCGATACCGATCCTGCTATGTCGAGATCGGCAACGTGACGATCTACATTGATCATTCGATCAAGGGACAACCGATCCTGGTCGACGCCTGGAACGGTAACGACAAGTCGGTGCCGATCGTCGTCGGACGGGTCGAGGACAGCGAGTAGCGACCCTGGTGCGGCGGGCGGGGGGGGTGATGGTCACCCCCCCCGTCACTGCACAGTAACCAACCCAAAGAAAGAGAGAACTACGATGCCTATCCCAAGGCCGACCAGCGACAACTACGAGTACCCGTCCGACTCTGGAATCATGGGCGAGGATTACGAGCACGACCAGTCGCGTTTCAAGGAGGTGACCGACGAGGAACTGAAGGCGTTCAAGAAGAAGAAGGAGGACGAGTGATGTCAGGACTTCACAAGGTCTACCGCCGGTTCTCGCCCAGGCGGAACCAGGAAGAGTGTGAGAGCATCGAGGTCCAGGCCGAGCGGTGCGAGTCGTATGCTCGACACCAGTTCGGCGAGGACGTCGAGTTGACTACCTTTTCTGACCCGGCGGTCAGCGGCGGGACTCCCCTGGCGGAGCGCCCTGAAGGCGGGCAGTTGGTTGCCAGCCTGAGACGCGGAGACATCCTGGTCGTGCAACGTCTCGACCGGTTGTTCCGCGATGCTGCAGACGGCATCGCCTGGGTGCGTCAGTGGACCAAGCGAGGTATCTCGCTCCACTTGGCGGACCAGGGCGGATGCTCGATCGACTGCTCGAGTGCGGTCGGTCGATTCATGATTGGTCAACTCCTGCTCCAGGCGGAGTTCGAGAAAGACCTTACCGGCGAGAAGACGTCGTACGCGATGAAGCGACACCAGCGAGCCGGTCGCGCCATGTCTGCCCAGGCACCCTTCGGGTTCACCAGGGTCGGCAAAGATCTCGTCAAGGACGAGAGTGAACAGCAGGTGATCGAGATGGTTCAGCGCCTCCACCTGGAGGGGCAGAGTAACCGCGCGATCACCCGCACACTGGAGGCGAGTGACTTCCAGGCCCGGTCAGGACGTTGGCATCACGTCACGATCGGTCGCATCCTGAATCGATGCCAGGAGGACTCATAGAGATGTCCGAAGACCAACCCGACCTGGGTCGCAAACCGCGGCGCAAGTACTCCAACCGCATGGACAGAAAGACCCTGCGGAAACTCGAGGACTGGATTATCGCCAACTGGGCGGACATCAAGTCCGAGACGATGACGATCGCCGAACTCGCGAAACGGGCTAAGAACCAACTGGGGTTCCCGGTGAGTCACGGCAACGTCACCGGGACTATACGGGCGCTCGATCTCGAGTGGCCCCATCACAACGAACGCAGCGGTCGATCATACGAAAGGGAGTCGGGTGCCAGGGCAGTCGTCATCGCCAGATGTCTGATCGCTCTTCTCGAAGAACTCGGCTCGGTCGTCCCGATCGAACTTCTTCGGGTTTCTGATCCCGATTACACGCGGAAGCAGCAGCGAGAGACTGACAAGAAAAAGGAGGCTGAAGCAGATGCTTAACCTGAACTTCTACTCTCAGAATCGTGTGGACTTCGACTACCTGTCGAATGTCAAGACTCCGTCGCCTACGGCGTCTCACTTCCCCATTCCACACCACACCCTGGTCGAGGCAACCAGGGCGGCATTCGAGTCGAAGGGACTCAGGGTCATCCAGGAGGTCCACGGCACGTCGGACCACCAGGGACTGAAGGACGCCCGGTACTTCGGGATGTTCCAGGTCAGCGATGGCGATGACGATGACGATCGAGGACTGATCATCGGCAGTCGCAACTCGCACGACCGATCGCTGTCCGCCGCATTCGCGATGGGCAGTGGAGTGATGGTCTGCGACAACCTCTCCTTCTCTGGAGAGGTCCAGGTCTCGAGGCGGCACACTCGCCACATCGAGGCGGACCTGCCCAGGTTGGTGACCAATGCGGTTGCCCTCCTGGGAGAGCATCGGCGGATCCAGGACAAGCGGATCGCCGTCTACCAGAACTCAGGGCTGACTGACTCGGAGGTCAACGACACCCTGATCGATGCCCTCGACTCGAAGGTCATCGGCCCGACGAAGATCCCCAGGGTGCTCAAGCAGTGGCGGACTCCCGCCCACCCTGAGTTCCAGGAGCGGACTGCCTGGAGTCTCTTCAACGGGTTCACTGAGGTCATGAAGGGTGTTCGCCCCGAGGCGATCGTCCAGAAGACCCAGTTGCTGCATGGTGTCATGGACGCACGGTGCGGACTCGTCATCAACACCGTCGCTGTCTGAGCGACCCTCACCCCGCTACCTAGTCACGCAGAGTCGTGCCTGGGTAGCTTTTTTTTTGCGCCCCCAATCACCGGGATCTCCCAGGGTGTCGGACCCGTCTCCCGTGCCCACCGTTCCTTACTCCACCCGTCTCGGATCTCCTGGCACGCCTCCTGGATCTGCTCCAGGGTTGGGACGTACCTCGACTTTCGGTCCTCCATGACCTGCTGCTCCCTCAATAACGACATCGACCACCTGATCCTCCGGTGTCACCGCCGCCGCCGGTGCCGCCTTGTCGAACATCCCCATGAGATTCGCAGCGCCCAGGGCACCCGCCCCGCCGGTGCCCAGGAGAACTGATGTCAGGACCGCTGCGGCGATCGGGTTGGTCCCCTTGGTGATGTTGACCGTCTCCACCCCAGGCGGGTACGTCCCAACGTCGTACGACTCGTCCAGGCCGGCGTCGGTCGCGAGCGACTTGCGGCGGATCTTCATTCGTTCCGCGACGTCATGAGTCCACATATTCAGGAACCGGTTCCTCCCCTTCAGGTGAGCCGACATTCCCTTCTCGAACACCGGTGAGACCATACAGTAGCTCCTCGTCCAGTTTGCGGATCTCGTCCCAGGACCGCTGCGCCTGTTGTCCCAGGCGCAGGGCGACCACCACCATCTCCCGGTCCCGACCTGATTGGTCAAGACCGATCAATCGATCTGCTTCGGCCTGGACGTCCACTACGCTGACGGGCCGTCCTTGGACTGGATCAGCACTCGACTGGCGAATGCCTCAGCCGTGTCCACCGAACTGAAATTGACTCCAAACGACCGGTCCAGCATCTGCAAAAACGAGTTGTTCGCAGCACTCTGCTGTGCCAAACGCTCGCCGCTCGCCGCTTCGAGCAGCGCCTGAAGATCTACTTGACTCGCCATGGTCTCACTCCTTTTTCCTGGGCGTGACTCTCAGGCGGAACGTCGCCCGAAAGTTTGTTCGCCACGTTTCCAATTCAATCACGCGGCGCTCCAGGGTCTGGACACGCCGCTTCAACACATCGTAATCAGTACCGTCTTTGCCGTCGATTCCATTGGTGCCCGCCGGTCCAGGTGCTCCCTGGGGACCAGGAGGACCGGGCTTTGCCTGGAGACCTTTCAGGAGCCGCCGGATCTCTGCGATCGCTGCCGTCCGGTCTGAGTCGCTCTTCAGGGGACTCGATAAATCGGATGACCCAGGTATCAGGTCGACCCCACAACGTGCCTTAGAGGCGAAACTGAAGGCTCGGATATCGGCTAATGAGGTCGCATACACCTCTTTGTCGTCTTTTCCATGGGTTTGGACTCCCACCAGGGAATCACCGACGAACACCCCGCCGCCGCTGGACCCGTTGCGGAATCGACCCTTGAGGACATCGTAGGTCGCCTTCGGGATTGCGATGTTGGAGAACTCCCGTGAACCCGTGGAGACCAGGGTCGCCTCGGTAGGACCCTTGCCGCCGGGATACCCCCAGGCGACCGGTGTCCCCTTCGGCATCGACCCAGGTATCGAGACGGCATCCTGGGTCGCCCCCTTCGGGAGCTTCGTAGAGTAAAGCGCCAGGTCGAGTCGTTTGTCCGAGTGTCGGAGGACTGCGCTTGAAGACCAACCCAACGAGGACTCGACCCTCGGCGACCCGACCTGACGTGAACAGTGTTCTGCAGAGATGATCCAGGCAGTCCGACCGGTGACCTGGACGACTGTGCCTGAGCACCCGCCCACTTGGACGCTGGCGGACTTAGGTCCAGCAACCAGGGCGGACACCAATGATGTCAGGACTATTAGTGTGCGTGTGAAGTCCATAGCACGTCGATGACCTTGACGGCGACCGGCATCATAATGCCGAGCACCAGGGCGATCGTCCGTATCTCCGTTCGCAGCCGAACCAACTGCGTGACCAGAGCGTCCTTGCCGTTTCCCTTCCAGATAACATCATCAATCTTCTTCAACCGCTCCGAGTTGGCATCGATTACCCGCCACGCATTACCGGTCGCGTTGTCGTTGCCGAGTTCCATCTTGACCTTCCCTTCGAGAGCGGTCAATCGTCTCTCTATTTCGTCCATGAATTTGTCCCCCGTCTCGCTCGTATGCGATACGGAACTGCTCCTTGATATCGTTTCGATTACGTTCGGTCATGTCACAGAACTTGTTCCAGCCGATCTTCTTGACGGTATCGTAGACAAAAGATGGCAGGACGTCACCTGGAGTTCTCGTCGCCCCAGGTGTGTGACGACCGACCGTCCGAACAACCTCGACAATCATTCCCCATGCCTCGGCAACAGGGATATCCGGCCCGATGGGCCAAGCATCAGGGTCGTCGTCCAGGTCGAAGTAGCTCCCCCTGTTGAACCATGTCGCCGGGTGTGGGACGTATTGCTTTTCCTTGGACTTGCAGTGGCGAGCATAGTGCGTCACCCGCTCCAGGAGCGTGACAGGATCGATCGGATGCTCGGTGCTACCCAGAGCCTTGGTGATCGCTGCCATGGCGGCAATGCGGGCGACCTTCCTGGGATAGGCGAGGTAGATTTCAAGTGCTGTGATCTTCACCGTTCCCCCCATAGCCCAAAGGCGAACTGTCGTGGATCAGGTGGACGAAGATCGGGGTGCCCTTGCCCGCGTAGGCACCCAGGGTGTTGAAGTCGAAGTACTCCATTGCCTGATCGAGCGTCCACTCGTTGGTCTCCTGGAGGATCTCCAGGCACTTCTCGATCGAGTACACCAGGATCATCTCGTCGACCTCGGGGTTCTTCGCGACGCCGATCGCCGCGTCTTCCAACCCGTCCGCCGAAAGGACGGTCAGTTCGGCCTCCTCCAGGTAGTCTGTGATTGCGTCCCAACTCATAGCATCGTCCTCGTATTTGTGTGGGTTAACGATCTGATCGATCACAGTCGGGGCGTACCGATCCCTGTCGCTCCCTCCACCCCCTGTCTTCCTAAAGTGATCATCACTTTGAGGTTTCCAGTTAGGTCGTCGGTCGCAGTCTATTGGGCAATGCTGCTTTCCACTTCACCCGAACCCCTCGGCATTGCCGACTGGTGCAGCACCCTCACCCTGCTGTCTGCGTGTATGTTGCCAACCTGACAGAGACCAGTTGACCGCAGATCTTGGGTGCCTTCAAACACCCAGGAGAACGGTGCCAGGGACTCGAACCCTGGTGTCGCCACTCACCGTTGCCACAACCTAGAACGGCACCTCCTCATCGGCGACCGGTGACGGATTTGTCACTGCCGGTGACACATTTGTCACTGCCGGTTTCTTCCCCGAATTGGTGAGTCGGTTCAGTTTCTTCGCCAACTCGTCGTTGCTGCCAACCCTGACGGTCGGCGGCGGTCCAGGGAAATCGAAGTTGTCGTACCCCTTCTCAGAGTGACGGTTCACCAGGGTGACGGTCACCCCCTTGAAACTGTGACCGTCCTGGGCGGCAGGATTGAGCGTCGTCCAATCCTCGCCGTCCCAGCCCAGGGACTTCAGGCGGTCAGTCGTCCGCTCGATGTTCGGCTCGGAGTTGACCCAGAGCGAAACCTCCCGCTCGTACTGCCCGCCCTGGGGCATCACGATCAGGCCGAAGTACTCGGTTCCGTTCTTGGTCGTCCCGAACCCCTGGGAGACAATCGTGCACGAGTGCACACCTTCGTCGTAACCCGGCATCACTCACCTCCGTTCTTCGACGCGCTGATCGCGCGAACGATGTTTGACCAAGCTTCCTTCGCCGAGTCGCCAGCGGAAATTGGTTCCTTAATCCCGAAGCGGTTTTTCGCCTCGTAACTCGCATCGAGATTTGAGTAGATTACTCGCTCATCACCACCGTGACCCCGAGTCCGATTGCCGTCCTCAGTGGTGTCGAAGAGGAACGTCTCGAAGAAGACGTAGTCGCACCACCTGGACGTGATCGCCCAGGTCTTCGGGTGCAGGTCGACGGTCCACCGATCGAACGGTGCGAGCCTGGGATCACGCATCGACTTCACCGTCGCGTGACCGACCAGGATGATTCCCATTCCACGAGCATCCCGCAGTGCATCGAGTCGCTCGATGAGCGTCCTCCAGTCGCCCAGTGCCCCATCGAAGCCGCGATGAAAACCCATGAATCCACGATCCGACCAGTCGCCCGCGTAGTCGCGGTTGCAGACGTGCTCGTGGCACAGACGCTCCGCGCACGCCAGGGTGTCGAGCACATACGTCTTGTACTCGTGCTTCCCCTCGATCAACTGATCGAGAGCACCCAGCAGATCATCCCAGGTCTCTGCCGGTGGCAGGACTGCGAGATCCTTGGGGATGGCACCTGACTGCTTCAGCAGCCCCCAGGTGTTCTCCGCCGCAAACGGTTGGACAACCGGCGACAGTGCATGGGCAGTCGTCGACGACTTCCCCGCACCTGCCGGTCCGTAGATGACACCCGCTGACGGGCGACTCGTGATGGCGGTCGAGATCTCTTTCAAGAAGTCTCGCGCCAGGGCGGGCGACCGCGATGACCGCTGACCCTTCTCTGCGCTTGGCATAGTTATGCCCTCTCACAAATTTGCGTCCACCACTGATCCATCAGGTGGTGCCACGCATTTCCAAACTGGAAAGCCTCCTTGGTTTCCTCTTTCACTCTGCGTCTTCCGAGTTCGTAACGGTACATGTGTTTGCGTCGACAGGTCAGGAAGCAGGTCGACCGTGAGTTGGTGATCGAATCCTCGATCGGAACCTCGTCGCCGAGTTCAGGGTGCACCGATTCGACGCTCATCCAGTTGTGTGAATCGATCGTGTCGTGCCCCGAGCACACACCCAGGTACTCGCAGGGCGAGTTGTAGAGCAGGCATGCGCTCGGGTTCTTGTGGTGCCGATTCGATCTCCGCGTCCCCAGGATGTCCTGGGAGATGTCCCAGGTCTGGGCATTGAACTCGACCAGTTCCTCGTTCGTCCGAGGCAGGGTGACCCGCTGATACCTCATCATCTCCTGGGCCGCGATCCTCCACCCGAAGAGTTCGGGATTCTCGGTGCCCTCGCTGATCGCGTGAGAGATCGCCGCCTCGGAGCACTGCCGTTCACAATAGATGCCATCATTCGTAACGGTCTTGAGATCCGCTTTGGTCAACTTGCGAGGTCGGGCAGACGACTTCTGCACGACGTCCCAGATGACGTTCTTGACCTCCAGGCCGTTGGACAACGCCAGACACCAGTAGAACTGGGCCTGATTGTCGACCTGGAGTTGACGCCAATACGGCGCTGCCGGATCGATGATGTTTTGCGAGGTCGTTTTGTGATCGACGATGGTGATCGCCCCGTCGATCTCGACGATCTTGTCGACCTTGCCCGCCAGGGAGAAGGACCGACTGGCCCTGCCGGTGTCCAGGTTTCGCAGCGGTGATGTCAGGACCGCCTCCGTCTCCAACAGTGTGATCGTTCTGGTCCGCTCCGACCACCGCTCGTGATACCCGGTGAGCATCCCCCGCAGGAGACCTTCTTGCCTATCGTCTACTGCGAGGTCCGCGCAGGTGAGGTACAGGTCCGTAAGCAGTTGCATTGTCTCGTTCCTCTACCCGTCAAGTCGGGGGTCGAATACCAATTCATCCCGAAGAACAGTGATATGCTTGGGGGCTTCGATCCCCAACTTGACGGTCTGCCCGTGGATCCGCACCACAGTCACCGTCATGGACAGTCCGGTTTGCTTGTCAGTAAGCACCAAGGACTGCCCGTCCTTTCGCGTCAGCACGAGCATTGGTCTTCCTCCCAGGGTATAAGCGACGCCCCCGGCATCCTGCCGGTTCAGCCGCAATCCATGCGGCGGGCATCACTATAACGGCCTGAAGTGAGGTGTCAAACCGTTATTGCATATCCTGAGAATACTCACGCAGACGGCGGCGGAGGACTGTGCCCCGCCGGGGAATTGCCCGCTCGATAGCTCGCACGGGAATTCGTCTCGATTGCAACCATGTCCTGGATGTCTCCAGGTTCTTCGCATGGGTCTCGACCGCCTCGGCCCAAGCTTCCTGGGTCTTGTACTTCCGCTTCGCGGCAGAGGTCCACCTCCCCGGTCCTTTGCGACCGAGCGCCTTTCCATGGTAGGCAATCAGTTCCTCGTGCCTCTGGCGGGCGGCATCCTCCAGGTTGGGCATCGACTTCAGACCCTTGTGCCACTTGGCGACCAAGAGGTTCCGCCCCAGGGTGGAACCGGTCGACCTGGACTGCTCCACGATCTTGAGGATGTCCTCGCTCGGGTTCTCCAGATCCTGCTCGGTGAGGTTCTCAGCCGACAGTTCCATGGAGTGACGGCGGAGCGTTCCGATCGTGAACTGTGCCTCCTCCATTTGTGGATTGGTCATCGATCGTTTCTTGCCCGACTTCGGGTCGACGTAGGTGTCGAGCAGGTAAGGGAAGTGCTTGTCGTCGAGTGGGTTCTGCTCGTTCCAGCGGGTGATGATCTCGTCACCGACGAACCACTTCTCCCGCTGTATCCGACCAGGAAACATCATCCGAGTTACCCAGGCACCCATGAACGGGAGTTCATCGGCTTTCTCGACCGGGTAACCCCAGGCGTCGAACCTCTCGTGATCGGGCTTCAGGTAGGGGAACAGGTCCGCTCCCTGGATCGTCCGGTCGAGGAGTCTCTCGTAAAACTCCTCGTCGGTCAGACCCCACACCCGCCGTTCCGGCTCGACGTCGCCGATGTGCTTGACCCCGTGCCTCATGAGGTTGGGGACATAGCCCGCCGTCCGCCGGGCGAAGTACTTCGCCACCTTCCGCATCATCCCTTCGGGACCGCCCTCGGGTCGAGTTGCCATCCTTTGCAGTTCGCCAAGCGTCTGCAGATATGCCTTGTTCGCGATCGTGTCAGCGACTGAGGGGATCGGTGCCTTGAGTCCACCCAACCACTTCTCGGTCGGTGTCTCACCGCGGCGGATTGCGTTTGCGATGTCGGTGACCAGCGTGATGGGAAGACTTCCAGGCTCGAACCGGTCGTACGGAGCGTAGAGAGAGTTGCCCTCCTCGTCTTCTGTCCAGGGGATCTTGACGCTCCTGGAGGGGATGACCCGACGCGCGGTTCTTTCCGCGTTCCAACCCAGGTGGTCGTTCGCCCCCGTGAGGATCGGGTCTTCATCGTCGTTGTTGTAAACCAGGAACATGATCGCCGCCCAGTTGAGCATCTGGACGACCATCCGCTCGGTCGCGTAGGGGACACCTTCAGCGGTCTTCGATCGCGCAACCCAGTCCGCCGCCAGCCCGAAGATTCCGACCGGCGAATAGCTGAGTGACTCGGCGATGATGTTGACCGGTGTGCCCATAAAGGGCATCTGGAACTGCAGGAACCAGTCGCTTACTACGCCCCCCTCAGTCGTGATCGTCTTGCCCACCGACTTGACCGCCTGTCGGGCCGGTCCGCCCTTGGACTGGAACGTGATCTGACGAGCGACCTCAAGTGCCTTCATCCAGGCACCGTGACGCTGGTCCTTCTCGGCGGCAGTGATGTAATCCGCCATGTCCTTGGTGCCGGTCTTGTAGTTCTCGCCGGGAGTGTTGGGGTTCTCGGTGGCGAGTGCCATCCGCCGAGCCTGGGCACCGATCTCCATGTAGACGACCATGGTCTGGAAGAACTCGTCTGCCATCAGCAGTCGCGTGTAGCCCATGCCGCGAACTGCCCTGCCGAGAACACGGTTCTTGATTGCGGTCTGCAAGTTGTCGAACTTGCCGGTCACGTTGTCCTGGTCGATCCACCGCTGTAGTTGGGGTTTCTCGGTGATCATCGCGTTCCACATATTTGAGAACGCGCGACCGATACCGTGCTTCATCCCCAGGATCACATCCTTGAATTCCGCCCAGGTCGCCTCGTCGGTGTTGATCTCCATGCCAGGAGTGGCGAGGCGGAGGCTGTTGACGAATGCCTCGATCCCCCTGGCAACTCCGACCTTCCAGATTCCGAAGCTTCCCGATCCAATTACGTCCGCCCCTGTCGTCGTCAGTCCCGACAAGAGCGCGTTGCGGTAGAACTCGAACCGGACGTCGGTCCAGGTCGAACCGTGCGAAGCGATCTTGCTGAGTATCTTTTGCGAGAGGATTGCGTCGCGTGACAGGACGTCGAGGTTGTCGACGTCGACACCCTGCTTCTTCAGGAACTTGACCAGTTGCCCGTAACTTTTCTCCCAGTCGGTTTCGAGTTCCTTGATGCGTCGCCTTGACCGGCGCTCCAGGTTCTTGTCTTTCGTTCGGCCCGCCTCCTTCAGTTTCTTGCGGGCACGGTTCATCTTGGTCCGCCAGCGGTCGCTGCCCTCGATCATCGCTTCGCGGAGCACAGCGCCCCTGATCAGCGGGTTGACGGGAGCGGTGTAGTTGCCCGCGATCCGACCACCTGTCGGGTCATGCATCTGACGACCGGAGGCACCCCATGTTGAACGGACTGCCCGCAGCGCCTCGACGACCCGCCGGAAGACTTTCATGTCCTCGATGTCTTCGCTGGCAATCGCCTTTCGGTACCAGTAGTTGTGCAGCAGGTTGTGCGTCACGATCTCCTCGGGGGAGATGGTGATTGGACTACCTTCGATCGCCAGGAGTCCCTGGTCGAGCAGTTTCTTGGTCTCGCCCTTGGGGTCTTCGGCGACCCGGCGCTCGGCACCAGGAAGAAACTGTCGCTCGTCCCAGGCGACGTTGCGTTCCTCGTCGTAGATGTCGGCGGTGATATCCTGGGAGACCAGTCGCTCGCTGACGTCTACCGATGGGGTCGCCAGTCGTGCCGCCTTCCGCTCGCCTGGGGTGGTGCCGTAGGCGTCGCCTTCCCCCTTTTCATCTTTTCTCAGACTCGCCTCAATCTCTGTATTTCGCTTCCACTTTGACTGGTCCCCGTAAAGTTTCTCGATAAGCGCGGCGTCGGCAGCGTCCTGCATATCGAATACAACCCGCCCCCGAACGTCGACAACTTCTCCTGTCCGCGCCGTGATTCGTCCTGATTCGACTTCTGTCAACCAGGGGTCAACGATGAACCTGTTGTCCACGACGGCAAAGTCATGCCCACCCAACTTCTCCTCGATCAATCCTCCAGTCCCGGTCCTTTCTCCAAATCCGAATTCCGTGACGCGATCCACTCCGAGTTTCTTGGCAATCATGCACGCATAACCCGTGCACTGTGTGCCCGAATAAGCTAGATCGTCAGGCAGGGAGGCAAAACGAGACCCATCCTCCTCTGAATAATCAATACCCCAAAATGCATCATCACGATTGCCAAACTGTTCCTCTAAGGATTCTCGGGTTGCCACCCCCCGCTCGCCAGGGGTGGTGCCGTAGGCGGCAGTCTGCCTCGCCAGGGCAGCGGCGTCGGTAGGAGTCCGTTCGAGTTCGGCTCGATAGATTGCCTCGGAGTAGTCTTGTGGTTCCCGACCCACTTGCTCCCAATCTATGACCTGCTGATCGTTTGTGGTCGTCTTCCTGGGAAGCACACTGGTGTCCACCGAGTAGGCGAACGGAACAAAGTCCCCAGGTCGCTTACGTCGACGTCTCTCCAAGTCCCTCCCATTTATCCCCACCGCATCTTCGATTTTTATGTCTTCAGTACGACGGATCGACTCGGTAATAATTGCTTTCGCATCTTCGAGCGATTCTGATTCGACAATACTTTTGAGGCTTCCTACGTCCGTCTTCATCCCCCGATTAAGCAGGTCGGGAATCACTGCCTTTGCGATGTTCCGACCAAACGTCACCCCGATCGCATCTCGGGTGCCGAGGTGGTCCAGGATCATATCCGGCAGTTGCTCCCTGGGGATCGCGACGACTGCGATCTCCGTCGCCTCGGGTATGAAGGCTGACCACGCACCGACGCCGGTCTTCTCGGTGAAAAACACCTTCCCCTCAATGTGATCCTTAAGCGTCGGAGCGGTGTAGTTCGGTCCGGTGACCCCGACGTGAAATCCCTCGCTCATGATTCGAGCGGCCCGCTCGACAGTGGTAACGTGGAAGACCACATTGGGGTCATTCCCGGTCGCCTTCGCGTTGAGGACCAGTGCCTGCCTGTCCTGCTCCGCCGCGTACACCGTCCAGTTCGACCTCGCACCAGGGGTCGTGCCGTAAGCGCCGCCTTCCCCTGCCTCTTGACGGCGAGTCTCACCTCGCTCCCAATCACCGGGTGTCGATAAGAGACCGCTGACCGCTAACTCGCCGCCTTCCCAGGGGACACCCCAGGGCGAATACCCCAGACCTTCTCGGAGTCCCCGCTGGTAATCCAGGACGAACGACTCCTGGGCTTCCTGTGTTACTCCTGGGTGTCCGGTGATGGATTGGCGGGCGAACTGTGTGAAAGAGAACCTTCTGCCTGTCGGCGAATAAGCTCGGACGAGGGGTGCCCCAACTTCACGACCGAGCCGCGTTGCCAGATCGGTGAGTCGTCCGGCGGAACCTGCCACCCAAGTTCCAAGGAAGTGTCCAAGAGTGCCTGTTGACGTTCCGTCAGCATTTACTTGCTTTCTGTCTCTGAGTTGTGATCCGGTAAAAACGACCGACTTATTATATGTCTGACCAAAAGTCTTTTCAATGTGTCTATCGATCGCATTGGAAACCTGCGTGAAACGTGCCTTCTCCTGCTTTGCTGTGTGTTTGACGTCGGGGAAGTAGATGAAGGTGATCTCGTTGCCACGATTGGTGAACTCGTACAACCAGTGGGAAGGGAGGGACCGCCTCAGTTTTTCCAGTTCCTCGGTGGTCGGTTCCTTTTGGAGGGTGATCAGCATGGTCTGGTTGCTGTTCGGTCCCGCCTCGGTTGGGCGCTGGAGGCTCTCGATGACGGTCGCGTCTTGCCAAGCACCAAAGCCCAGGACATCCGCAACGATCTCAGCAGCGATCGGCACACCACCGATCTGGACATCCTCGACGGTGATCAACATCCCTGGTTCGACGACCCGGTCCCAGGATCCCCGGCTCTGTTCGACCCTGTGCGGAAGCCCCAGGACGTCCCAAAGGACCGGGAACCTACCGTTATCATCGACCGCCTCGTCGATGAATCTTTGCTGTGCTGCCACCCGTGTGGCGGCTTTCTCTCTTGGTAGCCCGGCGGTCGCTCCGGTTTTTCTGCCGGGCAGCGTCGAGACCGTCCCCAGGTGGGCGTGTTGCTCCATCGTCCGCTGGAGTTGTTGATAAACGACCGGAGTGATCCGCCAACCAGAGAGGGCGTTCTCGATCCAGGAGACCTCGGTGTTCGGTACGAAAGCGGTCGTTGTGTTGATCACACCTTTGAGTGCAGCAGTCTCCTCCGCTCCGTAGATCAAGGCATCCTCAACCGTACCCTCGGCTACCCTTGGATGATCCGCCAAGTGAGGGGGTCGCTTTCTGACCTTGCCCGCCAGCGGAGACATCGTCTGCTTGGCAACGAACCACAGTCCAGCCTGGACCATGTCTGGCAGGACACCCATGTCGATCGCCAAGCGGTGCGTCAACCAGTTCGCGTACCGATACGCTTTTCCCGACCCGACACTGCCGGGGATCGATGGCATGTCCAAGATGCCGCCTGTCGATGTGTCAATGGTCATGCGACCATGTCCCATGAGCCTCGCCATGTGGACATCCTGCACCGAGAGGGCGACAGGACGACCCTCGTGTCGATGTGCCACGGTGAGGTTGTAGGACGTCGTCTTCAAGCCCGACCACTTCGGCAGACGACCGCCGGACGTGTAGTAGTCCGCGATCGCTTTCGCCTTCTTGCCGGTGATCGTCAGCCCCTTGCCGTCGATCCGCTTCATGTTCTTCATCGCCTTGGCGAGAGGCACGGCGGACTGCCGGTTCAGACCTTTCTTCCCCTGATTGAGTCTCTCCGCTTCCCACTCCCTGACCCCCCGCATGATCGCGAGAGTGTCCGCGAAATTGATCCGCACCCCGGTCCTGGCGGATGTGATCGCAAGCAGTACCCCAAACTCGCCCATGTTCTCAGCGCCAACGATCTTGCTCGCCTCCTCGCCGAACTCCTGGTACCAGAGCAGGTGATCGGATTGGAACGCTGTTGCGAGTTGTTCCTTCAGGCGGCTGTAGCTGGGAACGTGCACCCCCGCGTCGAGCAGTGTGGTGCCGACCGTGATTGCTCGTGTCCCCTTGGCAACGTGCCAACCTTCGTTGGTCTTGCGGACTGATGACGCCGACTTCGCCATGTCCCCCCAGCGACTCTGTGCCTCTTCGGTAAACTGCTGGAGAGCGGCGTCGCTCTTCATGACGGTGGTATAGAATCTCTCCCGAGGCTTTGGGTGACCGATGATCTGGGAGAGTTGATAGGAGGTGGGGTCGGAGTACTCGGTGAACAGGGTCGCCAGTTCTTTTTCGACATCACCGTGCGGGAGGACCGGGACGATCGGCTCCCATCTCACTTCTGTTGCTACGCCTCCCGGCGACAGATATCGAGCGGGCGGCTTGTTCAAGACGAGTTGCGAGTGCATCGCTTCGGGAGTGATGACAGGACCGGTGGTTCCCAGGGGTCTCGTGCCGTACTGCTTGTATGCCTTGACCTGTTGTTGAGCACCCGCCGACAGGGCGGGCCTGGGTTTCGCCTTCGTTCCCAGGGCACCACCTGCAGCGTAGAACTCCTCACGCATCGGCTCGGCAGCAGCGACGTCCTCCTCGGTGGCACCGCGGCCCGCTCTCGCCATCATGTCGTCGACTTCGCGATAGATGCTCGCAGGCACCCACTTGCTCTCGCCGGTCTTGGGGTCTCTGACCTGGCGACCGAGAGTCTTCGCAAAGACCCGGCGGAACCAGTCCCTGACCTTTCCGAGCATCCCGACGTCAGCGACTCGTCCCCAGAACAGTTCGTCAGCGAAGTTGTTCTCGACGTAGGTCGACATTGCCTCGTTGCGCCACAGGTCGTTCGCCGCGATCTCCTCCAGGGTGCGGTCGCCAGTGAGTCCCTCGTCCTCGGCCCATCTCTTGAATGCCTCGCGGACCCCATCGGCATCCCGGTCGGCGAGGTGGTCGTAGAGACGGCGGGCATCCTCTGGGAAGAACCGTTGAGCGTAGTGGGTGATCTCGTGCCCGAAGACCGACTGCATGGCGCGTCGACTCTTGCCGATAGCTTGTTCTAGCGTGTCGCCTTCCTCGTAATCGAGATACTGACGGGCGAGGTAGATGGTGTCGTTGTGAAACAGACCGGCACGGTTGACCGGCAGACCGCCTGGATTT
>Ga0115002_10001229_pt1 | contig 35558 bp, 32 predicted proteins | sample ArcticOcean_MG_C_8_FD_89576 | JGI IMG/M metagenome (GOLD analysis project Ga0115002, IMG submission 89576) | Marine microbial communities from western Arctic Ocean - ArcticOcean_MG_CB11_86 | ecosystem: Environmental > Aquatic > Marine > Oceanic | place: Arctic Ocean: Canada Basin | collected... | reverse complement strand
TGTCAGCCGAGAATTATCGATATTTCCGGCTGCGTGCCTTTTCGACTTGGGAAAAGGCAGTGGCAATGTAAGAGCGGCTTGACGGGGTTTTTCTTGGATTTAGAGAGTTAACTTGTCGATACCAAGCTGGGGGCTAATCCAGGTTTGCGTCCAGATGCGCCAACAGCACCTGTTGCTCTACCAGTTCATAGAGGCGCCCCAGGTGTCCTCGCCGTTGCGGGCCGGGCCGGCTGTCGGATGTCGCTACGACTACCAGATCCAGTTCCTTAACCACAAAGATGAGTTGGCCGCCGTAGCCCCAGGCAACTGGCACCTGCATTCCCGCCAAATCTCGTAACCACCAGCCGTAGCCATAAAATCGCCCCTGGCCACGAGGTGAACGTGCATGGGGGCGGTAGGATGCCTGCACCCAGCTCGCAGGTATTATCTGTTGTCCATCGTAATAACCCTGGTTCAGGTACAGGCTGCCGAAGGCGAGCATCTGTCGTGACGTCATTTCCATATCATTGCCACCGAAGTAGACCCCCTGAGGGTCCTGCGACCAATACGACATGGAATAGCCCAGCCTGGAGGTAAGTTTCTCCTGGGCAAAGTGCTTGCTATCCATGCCCGTGGCACGGGTGATAATGGCTGAGAGCAAATGGCTGCTGCCAGTGCTGTAGAGCATGCGGGTACCCGGTACGGCGACCAGGGGTTGATCGATGGCAAACTCTACCCAGTTGTCACTCAACACCCACTTGCCGTAATTGCGATTGCTGGTGGTTTCCAGGCCCGATTGCATGCTCAGAAGATTACCAATGGTGATTAATTGCTTGTCGCTATTATGCTGATCGGAGATGTATTCCGGAAAATAGTCGGCGATCTTCACCTCCACCGACTCGATAAAGCCTTCCGCTATGGCAATACCAATCAGGGCCGAAATCACACTCTTGGACGCCGACTTCATATTTTGGGGTCGACGCGGGTCTGTGTCGTTGTAGTAGCGCTCGAACACCAGCTCACCGCGGTGGCTGATAAGCAGGCTGTGGAGACGGGGAAGCTGTTGTGCCGCAGTATGGGCGGCGCTGTAGTCGATATGGAAGGGAGCAGAGCTGGAAGCAGAGCCAGTGTCTATGCTAGCAACATCATCCGCTGCCTGCGCAGAACTCATTGACAGCGCTATAGTCAGACTGAGAAAAAAACTACTTAATCCAGAAAGAGGAAGTCCTGGTTGCATTTTTCAGGCCAAACATATCAGGAGGATAAAGTTGAGGTAATCATAGCACAGGGCTTACTACTCCAATGGGCCGAAATTGGCTGCGCGCGCCAGCTTTGATCTACCTCTGTGGATCAAAGGGGCATCAGCTTGAAACGATCTGGAAAAGCTAAATACTCTCGAAGGTTTCAACCACAATACCGGGCGTCAGAATTTGCGGCAAAATAACCGGCTCTTTGCTGGTATCAGCGGGGTAAAACACGTACAGGGGTACCGAAGGTCGATTAAATCGCTCCAGCACCGCGGTGATTTCCGGGTCTTCGTTGGTCCAGTCGCCCTTCATATAGGTGACATCGTTGTCACGCATCGCTTGTAACACCCGCTCAGTACCGAGGGTGGTTTGCTCATTAGCCAGGCAGGTAATACACCAGGCTGCTGTCATATTGACAAAAACCGGCCTGCCCTCGGCCTGTAATTCGTTCAGTCTCTGGCTACTGAAAACCTCGTAATTGCTGCTTGAATTGCCGTCTGCATCCAGCACTGCAACGTCTGCCAGCGGCACAGTTTGCAGGAAAGAGGTTTGCAGAATGTAAAGTGCAAACACCACAGCGGCGGTGCCGACAGCATAATTCACGCTACGCAGAATCGGGCCAAAGGTATATCTACGCTGATACAGCCAGGCGGCAAAGGCCAGCACAATACAGGCGCCGAGTACTACCGACATGCCCATTACACCAACCTGATTACCCAGCACCCAGAGGAAGAACAGCGCCGACAGATACAGCGGGAACGCCATCAACTGCTTGAAGGTTTCCATCCAGGCACCCGGCTTCGGCATGTATTGAGACAGCGCCGGCATGAAGGATAGCAACAGGATTGGCAAGGCCAGCCCCATACCCAGGGATACGAATACCAGCATGGCAATCAACCAGGGCTGCGTCAGGGCAAATCCCAGAGCGGGTCCCATAAAAGGTGCGGTACAGGGAGTGGCAACGGTGGTGGCGAGTATGCCGGTGAAGAAAGAGCCTTTATAGCCTTTTTCCTGTGCCAGAGAACTGCCGGTGCCCATCAAGCTGGTGCCGATTTCGAACACGCCAGACAGACTCAGAGCCATCATAAAAAATACGTAGACAATGACTGCCAAAAACCAGGGCTGTTGAAACTGGAATGCCCAACCGACCCTGGCACCGCCGGCACGCAGTGCAATCAGTACACTTGCCAGCGCCACGAAGGCAACTATGACCCCCAGGGTATAGGCCAGTCCATCCATGCGTAATTTGTGCTGTGAAGCACCTGCATTCTTGGCAAAACTCAGCGCCTTCATCGATAGCACCGGAAACACGCAGGGCATCAGGTTCAGAATCAATCCACCCAGCAGGGCGAAGAACATATACAGCAACAGGCTGCCACCAACTCCACCGCTCGAACTTGAATTAGCAGTGGAATTATCGACGCCAGCGAGGGGCATAATTGTGGTAGCGTTGGCATCGACGGCGGGATTCACAAACTCGTACGCGGTACGCTCGCCGGCATCGTTTTCCAGCACCAACACACCGAATACATCGCTAAGATCAGCCAGCATGCGTCGCGGCTGCTGGTGTGTGATCTGCATCAGCGTTGGCTGAATGCTGACGTCTCGCAGCGGACCGGGCTTAATGATGCGGCGCTGCTCCGGAAAGAACCAGGCATCGGTATAATCCGCAAAATTAGCTTCAGCAGATTCGAAGCCAAGACTGACGCGCTCGCCGGCGACGGCAATGATTGATTTCAAATCGTGATCGACTACCGGCAGTCTGTCTCTCGCGGTCGCGAATAACTGGCTCGACTCGGCGTCCAGCTCAGCCACTGCCGCCACGGGCAAGGAAATGGCAAGCCGTTCTTCACCAGGTATGCAAATCTGATCGCAGACATTCCAATACGCCAGCGTGGAAAGCTCTACTGTCTCACCACTATAGTCAGCGGGAATTGTCACCGCGATAGGTAGCAGCACCTCCGCCTCGTAACCAAAATTAACCAGATCAGTGTCATAGAACGGCAACCACTGCGGGGCCGGCCACTGAATATCGCCAATGACGGTACCTTCCGGTGCGCTCCATTCATTGACACTGGTGGGCTGGCCGCTGTCGCCACCCATTTTCCAGTAGGTATGCCAGTGCTCTGCAGGATTCAGTCGCAATCCTAACCAGGTAGTTTCGCCGGGTACGATAGTGGTGGTTTCCGCAAGCAGTTCCACTTCGATGCTGTGATCCCAGGCCACACTGCTCAACTGCGGCCGAACATCGAATGCCTGCCAGTTGCCATCGTTGTCGACAAATGACAACACGCCTTCCATCTCTGTCAACTCCGTGGGGTAACGCCGATGCTGTTCGGTGGACAGCTGTACCCGATCACCGTCGAGCATGGCCTTGCGCATCGGCGCATATTTCATGAGCCGGCGCTGTGTGGGGAAGAACCAGACTTCATCGACGTTCTCGAACAAGGCATCTTGCGCCTGCACCATGACGTTTACTTTGCCGTCGAAGGCATTGAAGGTGGCGACCAGATCATGCTGGTCTACAGCAAGCGGTGTGAAGGCACGGGTATCGGCAAACGCCTGCTGCCAATTAGTATCAATTTGAGAGCTCTCGCCAACCGGTAGCGACAGCGAAAACATGGCGTTGCCTGGGATGCAGATTTCGTCACAAACTTGCCAGTCAATCTTGGTGGAAATATCAAAACGGCTGCCGCTGTAGTCCGCTGGCACAGTAACCGGTATAGGCAGGAGTACTTCGCGCTCGTAGGTAAAAGTAACCAGATCGCTACCGGGGAACGGGGTCCACTCCGGAATAGGCCAAACGATGTCGCCGGCACTCGCACCGGCGGGTAATTGCCACTCGGTGGCTTCGGTGGCCTGACCGCTGTCACCGCCAAATTTCCAGTAAGTATGCCAGTGTTCGATTGGCTGCAGGCGGATCGCCAACCACAGCGTTTCGCCGGCAACAACATTACTTGTTTCCGCGATGAGTTCGACTTCAATCTGATCAGTCTTGTGAACCTGACCATAGCTGCTCGCAGCTATAGACAATAAACCCAATAAAATCAGACTATTACGAATTATATTCCGCATCTACACTCCAACTGACCCTAGCCTTGAAGCTTACTCCAAAACAATCGGTAATTATGTGCCAATAAGTAACAAAAACAAGCAGTTCCTTCCCTGTTATAGACCCGATTTGTCAGATTTTCGTGCAGCTATAACCACAGCGCCTGCTAATAACTAATGCAGCGAGCCGCGGCTTGGTTAATAAACCAGGCAACGTCAGAATAGCAAACCCCTGCTGACTTCCCGCGCTGCTGAGCTCTTCGAAAAAGAGCCTGCCAAGCTTAGCTGTAGGCGAGAATGTGCTCGATCAGTAATTGCACAGTCTGATTGCCGCGGAATTCATTGATTTGTAGCCTATAGGCAATTTCAATTTCTCGAGCGGTGTCGACGGGCCATTGCTCCGCAGCGACATTAAAGGCAATGGCATCTACAATCTGCTGTGGTGCCTGCATCAGGCTCAGAGTTAACTTCAGGTGGTTCTCGCCCACACGCCGCTGGTTAATAATATTGAACTTGCCATCGAACACCGGCTCCGGAAACTCCTGACCCCAGGGCCCCGCCCAGATAAGGGCCGCAGCGGCTTCCAGTGAAAAGTACTCTGGCTCGACCAGACCATCGCTTAGTATTCTGGCCTGCAATTGATCCGTGTCCAGCAAGCGCGCAGCTTCCTGCTGAAACGCCTGTTCAAACAAGCCGAGTTTTTCTCTGTCCAGGCTTAACCCCGCCGCCATCGCATGGCCGCCGAATTTACTGATAAGGCCGGGATTTTGGCTGGCCACCGCATCCAGCGCATCGCGAATGTGAAAGCCCTTGATGGAGCGCGCCGAACCTTTTAATTCCACCGACTCGTCACTCTGCTCGGAAACATCCGCGAAGGCAATGACGGGACGATGAAATTTTTCCTTCACTCTCGAGGCAAGTATACCCACCACCCCCTGGTGCCAGCGCGGATCAAACAGGCACAGGGCAGCAGGCAACTTGTCAGCCTCGATGGCTAGCTCGCTCAGATATTCAAAAGCCTGATCTCGCATACCGGCTTCAATTTGTTTTCTATCCTTGTTCAACTCATCGAGTTGCAATGCCAGTTTATAAGCAGCGCCACGGTGCTCCGCCAGCAGGCATTCAATGCCGGTGGACATATCATCCAGACGTCCAGCCGCATTGAGTCTGGGGCCCACACTAAATCCCAGATCCGATGCCGTGATCTTGCGGGCATCCCGTTTTGCGACTTCGAGCAAGGATGTTATACCAGCACAGGCTCTGCCACTGCGAATTCGTTTCAAGCCTTCATCGACCAGAATGCGGTTGTTGCGGTCCAGTGGTACCACGTCGGCAACCGTGCCCAGCGCCACCAAATCCAGCAAGCGGCCCAGGTTCGGTTCCGCTATCCCCTGCTGCGCAAACCAGTCAAGGCGCCGCAATGCCGAGCGCAGGGCCAGCATCACGTAGAAGATCACCCCCACTCCGGCAATACACTTGCTGGGAAAATCACAGCCGTGCTGGTTTGGGTTGACGATCGCATCGGCAACAGGTGTCTGCCTGGCGGGCAGATGATGGTCAGTGATGAGTACCGTAATACCTGCCTGCCGGGCGGCGGCTACGCCCCCAATACTGGAAATACCATTGTCTACGGTGATAATGAGGTCGGGGCGCCTGGCCTTGGCCAACTCAACAATCTCGGGGGTAAGGCCATACCCGTACTCGAAGCGGTTGGGCACGATATAGTCTACCTGGCTGTAGCCAAAAGCGCGCAGAGACTGCATAGCCACTACACAACTGGTGGCTCCATCAACATCGAAATCGGAAACGATTAGTATGCGCTGCTGCTGGTGCAAAGCCTTCACTAGCAAAGCAGTGGCTGCCTCCATGCCGCTGAATAAATCGGGTGCCAGCAGGTTTCCCAGCCCAAGCTTCAGCTCTTCGGCGCTGTTAAGATCGCGATGACTGTAGATTCGCCGCAGCAGCGGATGTAAGGAAGCTGGAAGATCCAGGTCAGGGTTGGCGCGGCGGCGCTGGATGAGAATAGACATCAGACCCCTGCAGTTCAGCTGTGATTTTTCAGGTAGTCCGTCACTGCCTGTAAGTCATTGGCAACAACGGCATAGCGCTCTTCTCTATCAAATAAATCCTGCAGATGATGCGGTAACACTGGCAACTCGACCCCAGCCGCTGCAATGGCGTCACTAAACTTAGCGGGGTGCGCAGTAGACAACATAATCATTGGCACCGCAGCGTCTTTATTACAGAGACGGCCGGCTTGCACCCCGGTCGCCGTATGCGGATCCATTACTACGCCATGGCTGTGGAATACCTCCGCGATAACCACACAGATAGTATCGTCATCGACACTGGCGCTGTCAAAACATGCCTTCACTTGCTGCCATTGCTGATCGGAGACGCTGAGAACTTCTCTATTTCCATTGGTAAAGCGCGCCATGAAGTCTGACAATTTAGCGCCATCGCGAGCAAACAGTTCGAACAGATAGCGCTCAAAGTTACTCGAAACCAGAATATCCATGCTCGGTGAGTACGTCTGTATCAGATCAGAAACGGTGTATTCATTGCGACTAATGAAGCGATGGAGAATATCGTTGCTGTTGGTCGCTATCACCAACTGCGCTATTGGCAAGCCCATACGCTTGGCGAGATAACCGGCATAGATATCACCGAAGTTACCGGTGGGAACGGAAAATGAAACCACCTGATCCGGGCCGTCCAGTTTTAATGCCGCCGAAAAGTAATAGACGATCTGCATCATGATGCGCGCCCAGTTAATGGAATTTACTGCCACTAGCTGACAATCTGATGGCAGAAACGACTGGTCCGCAAATGCAGCCTTGACGATGCGCTGACAGTCATCAAAATTCCCTTCCACGGCGAGGTTAAACACGTTATCCCCGGCGACCGTCGTCATTTGTTTGCGCTGCACATCCGACACGCGTTGGTGAGGGTGCAGGATAAAAATATCGACACGATCAGAATGACGACAACCTTCCAGCGCCGCGGAGCCGGTATCTCCTGAGGTCGCGCCCAGAATCACGGCGCGCTGATCATTCTTTACCAGCACATAATCCAGTAACCTGCCCAGCACCTGCAGAGCAAAATCCTTAAACGCCAGGGTCGGGCCATGATAGAGTTCCAGCAACCATTCGTTCTGGTTCAGCGCTGTGAGAGGTGCAATGTCCGGGTGATCGAATTCAGCATAACTCTCTTCGATTATTTTACTCAGGGCACCGGCTTCGATTTCATCACCCATAAAAGGTGCGATGATTTTTAATGCGAGCTCAGGGTAGCTCAATGTTTTCCATGAGCGTATTTCTTCAATACTGAACTGTGGTATTTCGGCAGGCACATAAAGGCCGCCGTCGGGAGCCATTCCAGCCAATAAAACCTGTTCAAAGTTTTGCTCGGGGCAGGCGCCGCGAGTACTAATGTATTTCACACATTCTCCCTGATTTTCCCCACGCCGGTTTTTCTCACGCTAAAGATTTTCGCCTTGACAAAAAGGCCCAACAACCACGGCTGTCAGGCTTATTCGTCAGCAAAGGACTCGACTCTAATTCGCATTACTGCGCCGTTGACATCCTCCAACTCCTCGATCGCCGCAATGGCCTGATTCAATTGTTTTTCCGCCGCGCTGTGGGTCAGTATGACGATCGGCACGCTCGCACTCACGGCTTCTTTCTGTATAACGGCTTCGATGCTGATGGCATGTTGTTGCAGCACATTTGATATCTTCGCCATCACACCGACCTTATCCTGGGCCGGAATCCGCAGGTAGTACTCGGACACAATCTCTTCGATATCCAGCACCGCAATGTCCTCACGCAGAGTCTGAAATCCCAGGGCAGGCAGCAAGGGTTTTGCCACCCCCGCGAGTATCGACCTGCCGATATCTATTATGTCGGCAATGACGGCTGAGGCGGTGGCTTCGGCGCCGGCGCCGGGACCGCTGTATAAAGTGGAGCCCACGGCATTGCCATGTATCAGCACGGCATTGCCAACGCCATCCACATTCGCCAACAGGCGTTTCTTTGAAATAAGCGTCGGGTGCACTCGGATTTCGGCGCCCCGGTCCGATAATCTTGCGATACCCAGATGCTTGATTCGATAACCCAGTTCCTCCGCGTAGGCGATGTCCTCTGGAGTAATGTGACTAATGCCTTCGGTGTAGGTTTTATGGAATTGCAGGGGAATACCGAAAGCGATGGATGCCATGATTGTGAGTTTGTGTGCCGCGTCGATACCTTCGACGTCAAAGGCCGGATCGGCTTCAGCGTAACCCAGGGCCTGAGCCTCTGCCAATACATCGCCAAATTGTCTGCCGTGGGCGGCCATCTCGGTCATGATGAAATTACCGGTGCCGTTGATAATGCCAGCCAACCAGTCGATCTTGTTTGCCGCCAGCCCTTCCCGCAGCGCCTTGATCACTGGTATGCCACCGGCAACCGCACTTTCATAAGCCAGGTTCACGCCATTACTCTGCGCAATTGCAAACAGCTCACTGCCGCGCTCGGCTATTAGTGCCTTGTTAGCAGTGACAACATGTTTGCCATTCGCCAACGACTGTTTCACCACTTCAAAGGCCGGCTCGAAACCGCCTATGGTCTCAACCACAATGTCGACGGCGGCATTGTTCACCACCGCAAAGACATCGGTCGCAGCCTGCGCCGAGTCACGCCAGGCGGACACATCCAGGCTTCTGCTGGCAACGGCGACAACTTCAATGCCACAGCCAAGCCTGGCCTTTATCTCTTCACTGTTGCTTTGCAGAAGTTCAAAAGTACCACCACCGACGGTACCCAAACCGCAGATGCCAATCTTTAGTGTTTTTACAGACTCGGAGTTCAATGTATTGCCTCAAACAGTTACACAAGCACGCGCGGATTATACTGGAAACACCGCATAAACCCACCAGAGAGATAGAGATCCAGCACATCAATCAATGGCAAGAAAAGCCGGCTAAAACTTGCGCGTCAAAGAGCTGCTAACAGAATCGAGTAAGGACTGGGAGGAGGGATAGTACAGGTGATAGCACAAGAGCTAAAAAAAGGGGTCGTAAAAAAAGAAGGCGTGCAAGGCTACCGAGCATAATCTTAAGGTCGGATGACCTTAAGATTATGCTTGCTATAGCACTAGTCTATCTGCAACAGAGCGGCGAGACGGTCCGGCTCCACATATCCCGGCACCAGGCGCCCGTCCGGAAAGATTAGAGCGGGAGTGCCGGTGATGCCAAGTTCATTGCCCAGGGCATAATGCTCAAGCACCGGACTGTTGCAATCTTTTGACGGTATATTCTGACCATTCTTAGCCTGGGTCAGAGATTTATGACGATCGTCAGAACACCACACCGAAATCATTTTATCGTAGGAACCTGCCTGCTCACCACCGCGAGGATATGCCATATAGCGAACTTCAATGCCCAGCGCCAGCAATTCTTCAAGGTCACGATGCAGGGCCCGACAATAAGTGCAATCGACATCGGTAAAAACAGTAATCGAGGCTTTCACCTCATCGGGAGTAAAAATTATCTTCTGATCATCAGGCACCGCCTGCACCTTTTCTATGGTACGGGACTGGCGCTTGGTGGCTGACAAATTTAACAGACCCTCGGTACTGGTCTGATACATATCACCGGCAAATAGAAAATCACCGGAGATGTCGGTGTAGAGAATCTCGCCAGTATTGAGCTCGACTTCAAACATATTAGGCAGGGGCGTTGCCTTAATATCCAGAATCTGCAACTGGTTTTGTGAAGCGACCTCTATGGCTAAAACCAATTTTTCACGCAAGGTCTTGTCCATCACAGCAAGCTGCGCCTGAGAGAGTGAGGCGGCTAATGCGGCCAGTATCAGCCCAGGTACTATCAGTAATTTTTTCACACTGAGTCTCCTAGTATTAACTTCGGTCTATCAATTTAACTCCCGTACAACCGATCCAGCCCCCGTACGGTCCTAGCAAATCGATAGCTGCCTGGCTACTGCTCGAAGTATAACCACATGTGCGGCGATTTGTTCAGGAATAGGCCACTAAATAGACCGAAAAATGGCCAAAGCAATTCAATAAACTACAGTTTTACACACATTACGCCTGAATACTGTGTCGGCAGAAACAAAAATGAGAAGACTGTGACTCACAGTCTTCTCATTGCATTCTACTCATGACGGCGGGTCTAGCCCAATTGACTGCACCGGACCGAAACCAACTGGAGGCAACGGGCTTAGCTGGATTTCTTTTCCAGCTTTTCGGTAATTCTGGCGGCACGGCCGGTGAGTTCTCTAAGGTAATAGAGCTTGGCCTGCCGAACATCGCCGCGACGCTTCAATTTAACGCTGTCTACCAACGGGCTGTAGGCCTGAAATGATCTTTCCACACCAACGCCGTGGGAAATTTTACGCACCGTGAAGGATGAATTCAGGCCACGATGACGCCTGCCAATAACCACGCCTTCGAATGCCTGCAATCTCTCCCTGTCGCCTTCCTTGATTTTGACCTGCACAATCACGGTGTCGCCGGGACCAAAATCCGGCAGCTGTTTAGACATCTGCTCATCTTCAATCTGCTGGATTATCTTGTTCTTGCTCATGGTAATGCTCCTGAACTTAATTCTCTTAACCACTCAGTTACTAAGTAGCGCTCAAAGTTAACTGCCTGGTACTGATCTGCCAACTACAATTATTTAGTGCTTCGATATTCGTCTTTAAACTGCTCCAGCAGTTGCTGTTGTTCCTGATTGAGAGTCACTGCTGCCAGTAAATCGGGTCGTTTCAGCCAGGTCGCACCTAAACTCTGTTGCAATCGCCAGCGGCGAATCGCTTCATGATCACCGCTTAGCAGCACCGCTGGTACGTCGGCACCGCCAAAGCTCTGGGGCCGGGTATAGTCCGGACTGTGCAGCAAGCCAGCGGCGAAGCTGTCCTGTTGCGCCGAGTCCTCGTCGCCGAGGGCACCAGGCTGAAACCGAATCATGGCATCTATCAAGGCCATGGCTGCAATCTCACCACCGCTAAGTATAAAATCACCCAGCGAGACTTCTTCGTCGATCTCCGCATCTATTACCCGGGCATCGATGCCCTGATAGCGGCCACAAACCAATACCATCTGCTGGCGCTGCGCCAACTCGACAACACGTTGCTGGGTCAGCGGCTTACCTTGCGGTGACAGGTAAATAACCTTGCAACCACCGCCAGTCAAAGCGCCATCACCTAACTCACGCTTGGCGGCCTGAATCGAAGCCAGTAACGGCTGCGTCTTCATCAACATGCCGGGACCACCACCAAAGGGCTTGTCGTCCACGGTGCGATGCTTGTCGCTGGTAAAATCCCGCGGATTCCAAAAGTCCAAAGAGACCAGCCCTTCCCGCACTGCTCTACCGCTGACGCCATGTTCCGTAATGGCTGCAAACATCTCGGGAAAGAGGGTGATCAAGCCAATATGCATCTAGCCACACCTCTTTTAACTACACCCCTGTCGCTACTTATTTGCACTCTACGTTCTGTGATACCTACGACAATCAATCCAGGTAATCGGCCTGCCATTTTACCGTGATAGTGTTGCTATCCAGATCTACTCCAGCGATAACAGCATCGACCAGATAAGGAATCAGTCTTTCCCTGTCATCGAGGCTGTCCTCTGTCGGTGTAATCACCAGCACATCATTGGCACCGGTTTCCAGCAATTTTTCGACCTCGCCAAACAGCTCATTCTGCTGATTAACCACCTTCATCCCCAGCAACTGGTGCCAGTAGAATTCACCGTCACTCAATGCAGGCATGGCGCTGACTGCCACCGACAACTCCACACCGGTGAGTTGCCTGGCTGCCTCCGGGTCGTCGTAGCCATCCACATGTACCAGCAAGCCCCTTGGCTGCCGGCTGGATTGGTCTATCTCGAGAGTCTTCCGAATTTGATCGATTACCGCCACCAGTTGCGGATAGTCGAGTATATTTTCCAGCGGCGACGTAAAAGAATTTAATTTAAGCCAGCCCTTGAGGCCATGGACTTTACCAAACTGACCTAACACCACCAGGTCTGCATCCTTGTCCAGGCTGCTGGCCATTCGTCAGTCGCCCGTCAGCCGCGAATTACGCTTCGGTGCTGGGGGCAGCCGCATCCTTGGCCAAGTTGGTAACACGAGGACTTAACTGGGCGCCTTGAGACTTCCAGAACGCCAGGCGCTCCTGATCCAGTCGCAGTCTTTCTTCCTGACCCTTGGCGAAAGGATTGTAAAACCCTATACGTTCGATAAAACGACCGTCACGGGCGTTGCGTCTGTCACTTACTGTGATGTGGTAAAAAGGCTTCTTCTTAGCACCACCACGAGCCAATCGAATCGTGACCATAAATAGTATCCATTTAAATTAATTGTAATGATTATACAGGCTTGCGGCGTGGCTTGGGCGCACACAGTTAGGCCCGAATAAAAAGGCGGGTATTCTATGTTAAATGGGAGCTTATTGGAAGTCTTATCGAAGCCCTTATCAAACCCCGCCAAACTCAGCATTCTCGCGGCTTCGCTGCGGTTACAATCTGCCGAGTAATAAGCCTGATTGCCTTTGAATAAATGCACAGACGGCGAAGGATTCTGACTTGGTTAGGTTCGGTGACGCGCGCTGCTGCGAGTCAGAGCGAGTGCCGTCTGCCCGCGAAGACGAGTCGCCTAGCCCCTTTGCGCACGGCCATATCTCCTTTGCTGTAGCCAGCGCTGCGGAACTCAACCATTTTTTGCAAGCAAAAAATTGGGATTCAGACAGTCCTCGCTCACATCTGTCTAAAGCAAAGGAGATAAGCATGGCCTGATTGTGCGCAAAGGGGCTAGGCGACTCGACTTCGCTCGATCGAGTGAAAACTTGGCAGCTATTGCATTCCGAGTAACCCAAGTTAGCGAAAACCGGGACGTAGGGAATTCTTTCGTTCCTGTTTTATGGTTAGAACCTCATAATTCTATTCCCTTCGTCCCTATTTCCGTTTGAAGTTGAAACGGACACTGAATCCGACAGGGGCTTGGGAAGGGGTATTGTTTTATCGTGACTAGCGTCCAGGGACGGGAACGCGGGAGGGTCAGGGAGGGCCCAATGGAACGAAAAAATAATACCCCTTCCCAAGCCCCGACACACGCATCAACTCCCTACAATGATTTTTGAATTTCGCTGGCTCAAGATCAAGGTAGTAAGCCACTTAGACAATAGGACCCACTAAACTAACTACATTCGCGGAAATCCGCCAGGGCCGCCTTGGCCCTGCATGCCGCCGAGGCCGCGCATCATGTTGGCCATGCCGCCACCTTTCATCTTCTTCATGACTTTCTGCATTTGCTTGTGTTGCTTTAAAACCCGATTGAGATCCTGAACCTGGGTGCCCGAACCCTGGGTGATGCGGCGCTTGCGGGAGCCGTTGAGAATCTCGGGGTGCAGGCGCTCACGCATAGTCATAGAGCAAATAATGGCTTCCATGCGACGAAACTGGGAATCGTCTACCATTTTGCTGGCGCCAGGCGGCAGCGCACCCATACCCGGCATTTTGTCCATGATGCTGCTGACGCCACCCATATTTTGCATCTGTTGCAGTTGCTCCTTGAAGTCCTCCAGATCGAAGCCCTTCCCCTTCTTGATCTTACGCGCCAGTTTCTCGGCCTTTTTCTTGTCGACCTTTTTCTCGGCCTCCTCTATCAGGGAGAGCATGTCCCCCATGCCGAGGATGCGGGAGGCGATACGATCGGGATAAAACGGCTCCAGGGCATCGAATTTTTCGCCCATACCGATGAATTTAATCGGCTTGCCGGTGATGTGACGAACCGACAGGGCGGCACCACCACGGGCATCACCATCAGCCTTGGTGAGTATGACTCCTGTCAGCGGCAGGGCTTCATTGAAGGCCTGGGCGGTGTTGGCAGCATCCTGTCCGGTCATGGCATCGACGACGAACAGGGTTTCGATTGGATTCAGCAACTCGTGTAATTGCCCAATCTCAGTCATCATCTCCTGATCGATAGCGAGCCGGCCGGCGGTATCTACTATCAGCACATCCACGAATTTTCGTTTGGCCTCAGCCAGTGCTGCGGTGGCAATCTCGGCCGGTGACTGGCTGCTGTCGCTGGCGAAAAACTCGACCTCGACTTCGGAGGCCAGGGTCTGCAGTTGCTGAATTGCCGCTGGGCGATAGACGTCTGCGCTAACCACCATCACCGATTTTTTGGCGTCCTGCTTGAGCCAGTGGGATAGCTTGGCGACGGTCGTGGTTTTACCCGCACCTTGCAGACCGGCCATCAATACCACAGCCGGCGGTGTCGCCCTCAGATTCAACTCGGCGTTCGCCGCGCCCATGAGACTGATCAGTTCGGCCTCAACGATCTTGATAAAAGCCTGTCCGGGGCTGAGGCTACTGGCAACCTCCTGCCCTACCGCCCGCAAACTAATCCGATCGATGAAATCCTTGACTACAGACAGGGCAACATCGGCCTCCAGCAGAGCACGACGCACTTCGCGCAGGGCCTCCTGGATATTACTCTCTGTGAGATTTGCCTTGCCTGTGAGCTTTCTAAAGGTTCCGGAAAGTCTATCTGTTAAATTATCGAACAAAGCTGAATCCACCCATTGTGTTGACGTATTTTACTGAAAGCACTGTCCTCCCGCTCGATAATAGCTACTTCATGGAGCCGAGCACTAGCGGCAGCGATGCATTATAGCCAAATCATGGAGCCTTAAAAAAGCACTTCAAGCTTCGGCTTACTTGTGCAAAACTTTCTATTACCCTATTGTCTCCATCTCCACTATCCAAAAGCACTAAGCAACATGTACGTGACTGTAGTCTCCGGCCTCTTCGCCGTCTGCTTCTACCTGATTGGCTCAGTCTTTCAGGGGCTCAACTTCGCCTTTGATAAAAACACTCGCAACAAGGTATTCAGCTTCGGCATCATGGCCGTTATTGCACATGCTATCAGTGCCTATGGTGTTATTCGCACGACTACCGGGTTTCATTTTGGTATCTCCGAAATCAGCACACTGATAACTGCGTCTATCTCCCTGCTGGTCCTGATCAGTAGCATACGCAAGCCGCTGGACAATTTATTCCTTGGTTTATTTCCGCTTGCTATCGTTACCATCATCGCGTCGCTGACAATTAGCAGCAAGTACCCACCGACGGCTATGAGCCTGGGGCTTGCCAGCCACGTGTTGATATCGATTCTGGCCTACAGTTTTATCACCATAGCCGCACTTCAGGCCGGCTTCCTCGCCTATCAGAATCATCAACTGAGACATGGCCATGCCGGTGGCTTAGTCAGCAAATTCCCTCCACTTCAGGACATGGAAGTATTCCTGTTTGAGCTACTTTGGGTTGGTCAGATACTGTTGAGCCTAGGCATCGTCGCCGGCTTGTTGTTCATCGAAGATATCTGGGGTTTCGATGGTGTCATCCACAAGACCGTCTTCTCCCTGCTCGCCTGGGTTGTTTTTGCCGTGCTGCTTTGGGGCCGGCATCGCTTAGGCTGGCGTGGCAATACGGCTATTAAGGGTACCCTGAGTGGTTTCGCACTGCTGATCGTCGCCTACTACGGCGTCAAGTTTGCGCTGGAATATATCTTTAGCTAGGGAGCGCCTGAGAACTCTCTCACATGAACGCTGACGAATCTTCACTAGCACTGCTGCTAGGCTTTTTTGTATTGCTGATGATCGCATCCGCATATTTTTCCGGCTCAGAAACCGGAATGATGAGACTGAATCGCTATCGCCTGAAGCATTTAAAACGCAATCGGCATCCGGGTGCCAGTCGCGTAAGCAAATTACTCGAGACGCCAGACCGACTTATTGGTGTCATCCTGATTGGCAATAATTTTGTCAATTTCCTTGCGGCGTCCATCGCCACTTCGATTACAATTCTAATACTGGGAGAACCGGCACCTCTTCTTACCGCCGTTGTATTGACTCTCGTCGTGCTTATCTTTGCGGAAGTAACTCCCAAAACCATTGCCGCACTGCATCCGGAAAAGGTTGCCTATCCTTCCAGCCTGCTTCTCAATGTTTTATTAAAAGTACTTTACCCGGTGGTCTGGGCGGTGAATTTTGTGTCTAACGGACTGGTTCGCGCCCTGGGATTTAAGTCCAGTGTTGACGACAGCCACCACCAACTTTCTCCGGATGAATTACGCACAGTCGTTGATGAGTCCAGCGGCCGCATACCTCAGCGACGACAGGGCATGTTGCTGAATATTCTCGATCTGGAAAAAGTGACGGTCAACGATATCCTGGTGCCGAAGAACGATATTATCGGCCTTGACATTGAAGCTGATATTGACGACATCCTCAATCAAATCGCTGCCGCCCAACACACGCTGTTGCCAGTGTACAGGCAAGATATCGACAGCATTATCGGCATCCTGCATCTGCGTAGCGTTGGCAAACTAATCCAGGTAGAACATGTGAATAAGGCAGTTATTATCCAGGAAACCATGGATCCTTATTTCATTCCAGAAAGCACACCACTGCACACTCAGTTATTCAACTTTCAGAACAAAAAATTGCGCATGGCAGTGGTGGTTGATGAGTATGGTGCCGTAAAAGGCCTGGTTACACTGGAAGATATTCTCGAAGAAATTGTTGGTGAATTTACCACTGACCTGGCTGCCAGTAGCAAAGAGATTCATGAACAGGGTGATGGCGTTTTCCTCATTGATGGTTCCGCCAATATTCGTGACATTAATCGTGCACTTTCCTGGAAGCTTGACAGTGGCAATGCCAAAACCCTGAATGGATTGCTAACAGAAATTTTACAATCCATCCCGGAATCGGCGGTGGGTATCGAGCTTAATGGCTACTACGCCTAAATTGTGCAGGTTCAAGACAACGTCATCCGCACTGTAAAAATGTGGCAGCCAGATCAGTGAAATTAGTAACAACGCGAAATACGCTTTTGGCAAAATTCCGGATCACAGCGGTGCACTGATTTCTAAAACCAGCGCACCTCTCTCTGAATAACAGTGACCCATTGCTGTGGCCCTATTCGGCAACAGCAACGTTAAAACGCACCTCCAGGTAACTAATTGCTCCTTCAACGGCGCTATACCAATGCGGCGTACCTTCGGGTATCAGCACCGCATCACCAGTGGATACGCGCACTGCTCGGTCACCCTCAATGGTCGCCCGACCGCCGTCGGCAGGTCTGATGACAACACCACCGGTAACAATCGTGCCCGCCCCTTCCGTAATGAAATGCAGTTCCGTGCCACGCTGATGAACGATAGCACCGGCTGCTTCGGTACGACGAATGAGATTGATACGGGACTCTTCGCTAGTGGTGATCGAAGAGACTGCCATGGCTGGCCGTTGTGCCGCTGCTTGTTCCAACGCCGACGCGATATCGCTAGCCTTCACATACAGAGCCGGTGCCACCGGCGTTTGTGCGTTCACCACGGTAACAGCTGCAAACACAGCGAGTGCAATAAAACTATTCTTTAGCATAACAGTACTCCTTCTTCGTAGACCTGCTCGTACTTGCTGCTCGTACTTGCTGCTCGAAGCAGATAGTGTGTTGAGGCGTTGTTGCCTGGTGCAGACCAGTAACAGCCCATTTAATGTCGCGCCAACCGCCTCTAGCGCTAGCTATAAACTCACATGGACCCAATTATTATAGTATCCATCGAGTGATAGTCGTCGAGCCCGGGTAAATTCCAGGACGATATACTGCTAATTCGTGCAGCAGATCCTGATTTTACCGCCAGAGCCAGCGGGTAATTATCTGCAATGTCGAACTGCCAGACCTGCCAGAACAATGCATTATCTTTCAGTTCCTCGGCAAATGAAATCTCGATCTGGCCTGGGGCCGGAAAGGCATAACTGAACTGTTGCAAGGGCATGGCGAGTCCCAAACCACGGGCCTTGATATAAGCCTCCTTCAAAGTCCACAACTGGTAAAATCTACCCAGTCTCTGGGATTCATGCAGAGCCAAGAGATCACTAACTTCTTGCCTGGAAAAGAACCGGCCGGCAATTCGTCTTACTCTTCTTGATTTATCACCGTTTTCAATATCGACACCGATCGATTCTATCTTCGAAATTGCCAACACTAGTTTCTCACCGGAGTGGGACAGATTAAAATACAGACTCGCTTCATTCTGGGCAGGATCGATTGCCGGTTTGCCAAAGTCATTGTGGACAAAGCGCCACTGCTGAGGAGCAAGCTTCTCGACATATTGACTCAACACACTACGAATCAGGAACCTGCCCAGCAACAGCTGTTTCCTGTGTCTGTCGAAAAAATATCGGTGATAACGCAGCAATTCTACATCGGTTAGCCAATGCAAGCAGCTGCGCTGCAATTCCTGCAGGGAAAAGTCTGCCAGCTTACAATGCCAGAGGTGAATTTCAGAATCGATAATCTGCACGTCGTATTCGCCTCTTTAATTCGACTCGGCCAGGTCGGCAACACAGTGCAAGCGCTTGCGAGATATTCGTTTCTCACTTGGAGTTGCGAAGGCGTTGTTGACGAAATTAATACCGTCCAGTTCGATCGCCTGGTTGATGTGACTGTGCCCGTAAATATGAATATTCGGTTGTAACTTCCTGACTTGATCGCCAAGACCATCGCTGCCAAGAACCGGATATACCCGCCTTCTATCCGCAGGTATTCTATCTGGCATTACATCTATTCTCTGGAGAAAATGAGAATAACTGATTACTATTTTGCCATTGGCCGGTGGCAGCGGTAAATTTCTCTGTAGAAAGTGCTTACAAACCGCAGCACTGCTATCCAGCGTGTCCGGCCAACTGCAGGCGCGAAAGTTCCGCCAGGCACGTCGTAAATACCGATCAGGTTCGCCAAAGGAAAAATCATACCATGACAGCAAGGGCACGAAGTTGACGCTTTCGTGTTCGAACAAAGTATTACGAACACCCAGGGTTTTACATAAATCATCGATGGCGTCAAATTTTTGCAACGAACAATCGAAGGCCTGACCCTGCACCCACAACTCATGATTGCCCGGCACAAAAAGTACTTCGAGAAATTTTGACTTCAGAGAATCAAAAACCTGAGACAGCAGCTCAATACTGTGAGACACATCCCCGGCTAAAACCAGGATATCTTCGGTGTATTCAGCAGCGCTCAGTTGCAGCACCCAGTCCAGGTTCTCGGCATAGTCCACATGGATATCAGACAGGGCGAAGACACGCATGGCAATGCCTACCTCACCACTTTTAACGACAGCTTGAAGTTAATTGACTTAATCCGGTTTCACCACGTGCGCTTTGATAAATTCAGCCAGCAATAAGTAGTCTTCTCGACGCGGGTCAGATTTGCGCCATGCCATGCCAATTTTCCTGCACACATTCTCACTACTAAAATGTTTAAGTTGCAAGTTAGTATCGCCCAGCACATTTGCCGCTACCGCCATCTCCGGCAACAGGGTTACACCCAGGCCGTTAGCCACCATCTGCACCAGAGTATGCAGGCTTGTACCCTGGTAGACCAGGTCGGTATCGGCGTTCTGCAACTTGCAGGCTTCCAGCGCGTGGTCTCGCAGACAGTGTCCTTCTTCCAACAGCAGCAGGCTTTCGCCACGCAATTGCTGTTGCTTTACCTGTTTCAGTTTTTCCAGCTTGTGTCCCGGTGACAGGCACAAAAGAAATTCATCCTTGAACAGATTGACAGTTTCCATATCGGGCAAGGCATAGGGGAAAGCCAGCATGATCAAATCCAGACGCCCCTGTTGCAGTTGCAACAGCAACTGCGCACTTAGCTCTTCTTTCAGGTAGAGCTTTAACTTGGGATAAGCCCGGCGCAGATCCGACAGAATTGCCGGCAGGATAAACGGCCCGATTGTCGGAATCACACCCAGGCGAATTTCTCCGGCGAGCACGCCTTCATTGGCTCGAGCCAGGGAGACAAAATCTTCCACGTCACCGAGGATGATGCGGGCCTGATGCAGAAGTTTCTCCCCCAGCGGGGTAATCAACACCGTTTTCTTGTTGCGCTCGAATACCACCACGCCCAGCTGTGATTCCAGCTCCTGTATGCCGGCACTGAGCGTCGATTGGGTGACGTGGCAGGCTGCAGCCGCTTTGCTGAAATGCCTGTGTTCAGCCACCGCACACAGGTACTTCAATTGTTTGACCGAGGGCATCATGGGTCGAAATCATAATCGAAAAAACCGATCAAAGCATCCTGAAAAATCAATTAGATTCTATGGAGAAAATCCCGTACTGTGATAAATGGGGTCAGCGTAAAATGACATTCAATAGCCTGCTCGCGATTAAACTGACTGCAATGTCATTTTACGCTGACCCCATTTATCCGACCGCCACAGAACATTCCACAGGAGAGACAATATGTCATTAAAAGGATCCAAGACCGAAGCAAACCTCAAGGCGGCTTTTGCCGGCGAATCACAGGCGAATCGCCGTTACCTGTATTTTGCCCAGAAAGCTGATGTGGAAGGCTACAACGACGTTTCAGCTTTATTCCGCTCTACCGCCGAAGGCGAGACCGGGCACGCCCATGGCCACCTCGAGTACCTCGAAGAAGTTGGTGACCCCGCCACTGGCATGCCTATAGGCGGCACCGAAGACAACCTGAAAGCGGCTGTCGCCGGCGAAACCCATGAATACACCGACATGTATCCGGGCATGGCAAAAGATGCCCGCGACGAAGGCTTCGACGAGATCGCCGACTGGATGGAAACTCTGGCCAAAGCCGAGCGCTCACACGCAAATCGTTTCCAGAAAGCACTGGATTCCCTGGACGACTAGTCAAGGGAAATTAGATAACCGGGGTCAGCGTAGTCAAATGGTTGAGTTCCTCAGCGCTGGGTAAGGCAAAGGAGGGCCGTGCGCAAAGGGACTCGGCTTCGTGGGCAGACGGCACTCTCTCTGACTCGTAGCAGAGGGCATTGACAACTGAATCGCTTACGATAATAGCCCTTTTACTTCGAGGGGAACGGCCCCGGTTCGGCAGCATGGCATAGCCTGAGACCGGCCACACGCTTGCCACTCTTGTCGGCGGCTGCGGAACTCAACCGTTTTTTGCAAGCAAAAAACCGGGATTCAAACAATCCTCGCCGAAGACTCCGACAAGAGTGGCAAGCTACAACGTGGCCTGATTTGGTCTCAGACCATACCATGCTGCCGCCCCTAACTCCGAGACGGAATTTACCATCGGAGAAACACCAAATAGTCTTATAACAGCCAGATAAAGAAAGCGAAATTTTTGTGGGAATAATTCAGGCTCTAAACCAAAATAACCAAGGAAAATTCTGATCAATGCCCGATGAAAGTAGAGAAGGAGGTCTGGACGCACCCACCAGACACCCGCTGCATCAAGACCAACCCAGGTTCTGGGACGAAGCTGATCTCAATCAGGAGCTGGAACGGGTCTATGACATTTGTCATGGCTGTCGCCGCTGTGTCAGTCTCTGCAATGCCTTCCCGGTATTGTTTGACCTGGTGGATGCTAGCGACACCATGGAGATCGACGGTGTTGCTGTCGCCGACTACGGCAAAGTTGTAGACCAGTGCTATCTCTGTGACCTGTGCTATCTCGTAAAATGCCCCTATGTACCTCCCCACGAATGGAACGTAGATTTTCCTCACGTGATGCTGCGCGCCAAGGCCATTAAGTTCAAAAAAGGCGAAACGAAATTTCGCGACAAACTAATTACCAGCACCGACCTGATTGGGAAAGTCGCCTCCAAGCCAATCATCAACAGCCTGGTGAATATCGGCAACAAGAATTCCCTGGTGCGAAACATCCTCGATTCCACCCTGGGTATTCACAAAGATACACAGCTACCCCGGTACAGCCGCGAACCCGCTCGCGTTAAACATGGCGCACGGATGTTTGATCCTGCCGGTGCTACCGAGGGTGCTGCCGCAGAGGTGGTGAACAGGGTTATCCTGTTTACCACCTGCTACTGTAACTACAACGAACCATCAATTGCAGACAGCCTGATAAAAGTCCTGGAGCACAACAAAGTGCAGGTGGACCTGGCTGCCCGCGAGCACTGCTGTGGTATGCCCAAGCTGGAATTGGGAGACCTGAAATCCGTGGAGTTACTCAAGCAGAGAAATATACCGGTGTTATTTGAGTCGGTCCAGGCTGGCAATGCCATTATCGCCGCAGTGCCCTCCTGCGTACTCATGTTCAAACAGGAACTGCCCTTGCTGTACCCGGACGATGAGCAGGTTCTGGCCGTAGCGAAGGCCTTCCACGACCCGTTTGAGTACCTGCACAAACTGTACAAGCAGGGCATGCTGAACACCGAATTCGAACACGAACTGGGCAAGGTCAGTTACCATGTTGCCTGCCACCAACGCGTGCAGAAAATTGGCCCGAGGACCAGGCAAATTCTCGAGTTGATTCCGCAGACGACGGTTAAAAGCATCGAGCGCTGCTCCGGCCACGATGGAACCTACGGCGTGAAAACTGAAACCCTAAAATTTGCCAATAAAATTGTGAAACCCATTGTCAGGCAGTTACAAGAGCAAGAACCGGACTATTACGGCAGCGACTGCCCCATCGCTGGCAAGCATATAGAGAACAACCTCGACTCGGGTCAGCAGGCGATGCATCCAATCGATCTGCTGTGCCTGGCCTATGGAATTTAACCTGGATCGGCTGGCGCCGGTAACGACTATGAAGAAGCTCAGCCTTAACGATTTACCTTCCGCCCAAGCCTATGCGGCGCAACGCCCTGGCATTCGCCAGGCCATGATGGAACACAAGAAAATTCGACGCGTCGCCCTCGGTCCAAATGCCATGTTGCATTTCGAAGACTACAGGGTGATGCGTTACCAGGTGCTGGAACTCATTCGCGTGGAAAAGATTAGCGGCGAGCAAAACCTCAAGGAAGAACTTGAGGCCTACAACCCACTCATCCCCGACGGCAGCAACCTGAAAGTCACCTTCATGCTGGAGTTCCCGGACGCAGCAGAGCGCGCACAGAGACTCAGCCAGTTGATTGGCATCGAAGCAATGATCTCAATACAGATCGATGACTTCGATCCGGTGTATGCAATTGCCAACGAGGACCTGCCCCGCTCCACGGAAGAGAAAACCTCGGCAGTGCATTTTTTACGCTTTGAGTTCAGCGCTGAAATGATTGCTGCAGCTCGCGAAGGTGCGAACTGGCTTATTCGCTGTTCTCATCCGAATTATCAACACAGCACCGACGCGCTGCCGTCCACCACTACCCAGTCCTTATTACGGGACTTTGCCTGAAGCATTCGCCTACTTGTGCTCCGCCATATGGGCTCGCATATCTGTCGCCAGTTTTAGCAAGATCAACAGGATCATAGCCGGCAAGGCGGTGCCGAAAGCCATTACCAGGAAGCCACCAAAGATAATGGTCACGTGCATGGTAACAATGCGCTTGTAGGGCTCTCCCATTTGCCGGGCCATATCCTTGCCTTGATACTCCTGGCGCCGAAGATAATTCAGATAAAAAGAAATGCCGTGGCTGATGACATAGGCCAACAACGCTGGCAACAGCTCAATAAAACCAGCCAGCACTTCGCTGGTAAGTATGTCGGCGCCACCGTCAATTCCTGCGCCGAATAAACCAACGATAAAGAGCAGGTGTACTGCCATAAAAGCGCCGTAGTGGCCGACGAAAAAGGATTTGGCTAAGCTCGAGGTGACTCTGGATAAACTTAGCGTCGAAATAGAGCTATTGCAGGCCAAGCTAAACGATGCCCGTGCCCGTCAAAAGACGATTGTTATGCGCACCAAGGCGACGGTCTCCCGACTAAATGTAAATCGGCAGCTGCATAACTATTCTATTGACAATGCCATGGACAAATTTGAGTATTACGAAAAGAAGATTGATCAGATGGAAGGTCAGATGGACAGCGACCATATAGCACGAAGTGGTCTGCAGACAGAGTTCGATGAACTTGAGAAACAAGAGTCGATTGAGCAGGAACTGCAAGACCTAAAAGCCAAGCTCAAAAGCGGCAAAACACAAGACAGCAACCAAAACAAATAGGTTCTCATCATGGGCGTATTGGAGTTCGTCACCTCTATAGTAGCAATGGTACTGGGTGCTATCACCATCTGGATACTCATATTAAGAAAGGGACGGCGCGTAGAGCGCGCGCAACCGTAAGGACACTACGATGTGAGCGAACTGTCGACGATGGCTGAGTCCATGCAGGATCGCATCTCTGTACTCGAATCCATTCTGGATGCCGAAGTCCCGGATTGGAGACAGCAGAATGAAACCGAGGCGACGCAGTGAGTGGCATAAAACTAAATCGAACCAATGCCCGTTGCCTGGGCGTGTGTGCCGGCGTCGCTGACTGGCTCGACGTTCCCACCACCCTGGTCAGAGTTATTTTCGTTATTTGTGTGATCTCCTGGCCTACCCTGATCATCGGCTATTTCGTACTCTACTTTTGTCTCGACAAAGACATCACGCCGGAATCCGTGCGCGATTACTTCAACAATGGCAAGACGGCAGATCACTTCAGGCAAGTGAATTACCGTAAACCTATTTACAAAAATCAGCGCAATAAGCGCATAGCGGGTGTTTGCAGCGGCATCGCCGACTACCTCGAAGTTAGCGCGTTTTCAGTTCGACTCGCCACCCTGCTTTCCCTGTTTGTCTTCGGTCCATTCACATTCTGGGCCTATATTATCTGTATGTTTGTATTTGACCCCGATCCGAATGCGCCGTATTCCGAGCGCTTCGCCAGGCGCAGGCATCGCAAAGAGGCACGCGCCGCCAGAAAAGAGCAGCGTGCACAGCGCAAAGAAGCCCGCCGCGCCCGCAAACACGGTATACCTGAGAGCTACGTCAACGACGAAGAGATGCTGCGGGGCAAGGACGCGGCAAGGGATTTTGCAGACAAGCCGGAATTCGAATCTAACAAGGCCAATGGCGCCGGCAGCTCCTATTCTGCCAATAAGTGCAGCAAAACCTTCAGCACACTGGAGCAGCGGCTGCGGGCTATGGAAGCCTATATGACATCAAAACGATTCCGTTTGCACTGCGAAATCAACCGCATCTAGGGAGTCTACAGTCTGTCTATACACCTCTGTGTGGACACCCTTTGCCAGGCACAGTTTCCCCTACAGCACATCATCTCAGCCAGCTCTGTTTCAACACGAGCCCGAAAGCAGTAAAATAACTGCTCCGCTGTAGATATTTTTAACATCGCATCTCCAGCCCGTTCATTACCCTGCGTAGTTAGCTTGCCAGCCTGTTGGCAAGCACCAGAATCGCAGGGACTTAACTTTGACTCACGATAAATGAAATATTGTCACCACTGCGCCGCTCCCCTGGTTTATCGAATTCCTGACGGCGACGATAAACCACGCCACTGTTGCGATCATTGCAGCAGTATCTTCTATCAAAACCCCAAAAATGTAGTGGGGACGGTGCCGATCTATGGTGAAAAAGTGTTGCTTTGTAAGCGTGCGATTCAGCCTCGACTCGGCAAGTGGACGCTACCAGCCGGTTACATGGAGAATGGTGAGTCGAGTCTTGTCGGCGCCATTAGAGAAACCGCCGAAGAAGCCGGTGCGCTGGTCTCCGTTCGGGACGATAGCCTTTACACACTGTTCAACCTCCCCAAAATCAACCAGGTGTATATGTTTTTTCGTGCCGAACTGGCAAATCTGGACTTCGCTGCCGGTGTTGAGTCGCTGGAAGTGGCGATGTTTACAGAAGCGGAAATACCCTGGGATGAGATAGCCTTTCCGGTTGTGAAGACCACACTGGAGCACTATTTCGATGATTTGCGCAACGCCAGTTTTCCCGTGCGCATGTTCGACATCCACCATGGTGAGAATCGCAGCATAACCACCAGTCTGATCAATCACAGCCACGCAAATTCAAACCCCAAAGACTAGTTGCATGCCAGTGCCAGGCTCAATTACTAAGCAGTCTGATCTGCCCCTCTAAATCTCGGCGCGTCTGTAGGACAATTCCCTAAGAGCCAGGTTTTAGCTGTATTCGCCTAGACCCCGTGCGCTACAGCCTAATTTCACAATTGAAATCTCGCCTTTCTGTAGCATAAAAATAAATCGATTGGTCAGCAATCTGCTCAATAACGTAATACGATAGGAAGTAATTCTAATGGCGCCACAAATAGCCGACCCACAGTGCAATTAACAAGGAATGCTCATGCATATGATCGGACACTCCCGGATAGCAGCGATAGGCACCTATCTGCCGCAACAGGTGGTTTCATCGCAAGAGCTCATGGATGAAATCGACTCTGAGCAACAATTCGGCATTCCAAGCTCCTTCATCGAGGATATGGCCGGTATTCACTCACGGCGCTTTGCCTCCAGCGATCAAAAGCCATCTGATCTGGCGATTAGTGCAGGCAGACAGGCGCTGGAGAAATGCGGTCTCGATCCCAGGGACATCGACATGGTGTTATTTTGCGGCATCGACCGCGACTGGATAGAACCTGCCACTTCACACCGCGTACAGCGAGAACTAGGGTGTATAAACGCCACCTGCATGGACATCAGCAACGCCTGTCACGGATTTTCCAACGGCATGTCCGTGGGTGACGCCATGATCGCCACCGGCGCCGCGGAAAATGTACTGGTGGTCACGGGCGAAGTGCCCAGCCACCTGGTCCACGATGTCATAAAAGACATCAAGGCCACTCCCACGCTGGATAATTTTCACAATAAGATTGGTGGTTTCACCACCGGCGACGCCGGCGGCGCGATAATTCTGCAACGCGCCACGCAACACTCCCGCATCAAGAACTACAGCTTCACCAGCCGCGGACGCTATACCAACCTGTGTTTCTACAAATTCGATGACAACGGCAAGCGCTGCGGCCAAATGATCATGGACAAGATCTCCGCGGTGATGATCCGTATGCACCGGTCGCTGATAAAAGAGACCTACAAAATGCTGGATTGGAGCCCGGATGACGTCGATCATCTGATTTGTCATCAGGTTGGAAGCAAACCCCATCACAGAATGGCAAAATTAGCCGGCATTGCCCTGGAAAAGGCTCCTACTATTTTTCAGAGCGATGGTAACCTCACCAGCGCAACTATTCCCGTCACTCTCGAAAGAGCGAACCCCAATATCGGTGACAGGATACTTATTCTGGGCGCTGGCAGTGGCCTCTCTATCAGCCAGATTGGCCTGGTGATATAGCCGACTCGCAAGCCCGGAGCCGGATACAGTTGTTGCGCCGTCACTTTCTAGTATAAAGTTGGCAAACAGGGCATTATCGAGACAGCAATAGCAGCAAGGTTTACTCATGGAGTTACTGGTACTACCTTCTTTTTTAGCTATTGGCTTAAAGATAGGTATTTTTCTTCGCTATCACGATTCTTTGCGCCGAGAAAACATCAATCTTGGCGTCTTCTTTCTCGCCGTATTTTTTCTCAACATAGTCGAACTACTCTCCATCAACGCCGCCTATAGCGAATCTACACTGATGTTGATCTTGCTGTCCTACTACTGTTGCGTCATCTTCATCATTCATTCCTATATCAACCTGTGTCTGGACTACTCCGAATTCACGTGGCAGACAGCAAAGATCAAATTGACTCTGAACCTGCTGCTGGCGGCTATGATTCTCGCGCTTATTTTTAGTCGCTCGGTGATAGCAGCTGCCGAACCAACCAGCTACTCCATTACCCGCGTTGCCGGTGACAATTACTGGATTTTCCAACTCTATGCTCTGGCAGGGCTGGCGCTGGCAATCGCGTTGCTGTTGCGCGGATTATTACGTGCCGATTCCAACATCTCTCGCCAGCGCTGCCTGGTGGTACTCATTAGCACGGCGGCACCGGTACTGGTTGCGGTTGCGGTGATAGGCATGATGGCTGCAGGGAGCGCTTTTAATGGCGCAATCTTTATGTCGCTGACACTGACCCTGATGCTGGCAATGATGATATACGCCGAAGAGAAGACTCGCTTGTTTCGCCTGCTTACATTCGTACCCTATTCCCGGGAAAGAAAATTTCACAAGGCATTACTGACCAGGGTGACCGATTGCATGATCATCAATGACGACCCCAGCCAGCAACAGCCGTTGCAGCTTAAGCAGATGATGCGCAGTTTTGAAGGTGCCGTGGTGGAACATGTGCTGAGTTACTATGACGGCAACCAGAAAAAGGCGGCCACCGCCCTCGGCGTTTCCGAAGCCACCCTGTCACGACGCGCTCGCGCCCTCCCACCTAGAAAGCTTGTGTAGGAAGGGATCCTCTGATCCCTAATACAAAATAAGCCACTTCTTCGTAGGGGTGAGCGTGCTTTAGTGCAGCAATAGCAGCGCCCAAAGCCATCTCCGTGCAGATCATTTCAACCTTGTACTCGGCCACGGTTTCCAGCTTGTTGGTTTCACCTACATAGGCCGAACTGCCTGCCAGGGGACGAAACTGGCCCTGTCCCAGGCATTGCCAGGCGCAGCAGTCATAATCGCCAATGCCGTCGGCACCGGCAGCGAACATAGCTGACTTGACGGCTTGCAGATGGGACTGGGGCACATAAAATTCAATCTTATGCAGGCGTGGCTGATTCATATCAGCCCAGCCATTTGCGCGCATTGCGAAACATGCGCATGGCGGGGGCATCTTCCTGCCAGTGCTGTGGATGCCAGGAATTTTGGCTGGCACGAAACACTCTCTCTGGGTGCGGCATCATCAGGGTAACCCGGCCATCCCCACTACAAAGTCCTGCTATACCCGCGGCCGAGCCATTGGGATTAGCCGGATAGGTTTGGGTCGTAGCGCCGTAACTGTCTACATAGCGAATCGCGATCGCAGCGCTGGCGTCGAGTGCTTGTAGCGCAGACTCCTGCTTGAACTCCGCTTTACCCTCACCGTGGGCTATGGCGAGGGGGAAGCGGGAATTTTCCATGCCCAGGAGAAAAGCAGAGGCAGTTTTTCCGATGCTCACCAAACACAATCTTGCTTCGAATTGCTCCGAGCGATTTTTTTCAAAGCTGGGCCAATTGTCGGCGCCGGGAATCAGTTCGTGTAACAGCGACACCATCTGACAGCCATTGCACACACCCAGGGTCAGCGTGTTTGGGTTGGTAAAGTATTGTTCGAACTGCGCTCGAGTTGAGTCACTAAACAAGATCGACTTGGCCCAACCACCGCCTGCTCCCAGAACATCACCATAGGAAAAACCACCACAGGCAACCAACACATTAAACTCATCAAGCTTTACCCGGCCACTGATAATATCAGTCATGTGGACATCAACCGCGTCGAAGTGGGCGCGGTCGAAGGCTGCCGCCATTTCGATCTGTCCATTTACGCCCTGTTCTCTCAAGACGGCAACTCGAGGTCTGCTGCCTGTATTCACATATGCCGCTGCCACATCCTCGTTGACATCGAAACTGAGCTCCACATTCAGCCCGGGGTCTTGCTGTTGTAGAATCCCATCGAATTCTTCCTGCGCGCAGGCCGAGTTGTCTCGCAAACTCTGTAGGTGATAACTGGTAGCTGACCAGATCCGTTGCAGATCAATTCGCGAACGCGAAAATACCGTTCGCTCTCCGGCGCAAACAACGATGCTGTCGCTGTCGTTGACTACGGCGATGCGATGAACACAATCACCCAGGCCGTGAGTATCTGCGGCCGCCATCAGCGCCGGCAAATCCTCCTCGCTTACCTGCACAACCGCACCCAGCTCTTCCGCGAACAGAACGCTTAAACCATGATCCGCATTGCCGGACGAATCTACATCCAGCAAGGATTGCAATTGCACATCGAGCCCACAGTGCCCGGCGAACGCCATCTCTGTCAGTGTTGTAAACAAGCCACCGTCGGAACGATCATGATAGGCAAGCAGCTGACCGGCAGCTCGACACTGCTGTACGAAGGCAAACAGCGACGCCAGATCTGCAGCATTATCCAGGTCGGGCACCGCCCCCTGCATCTGTCTAAACACCTGGGCTAAAGCGGAACCCCCCAGGCGATTCTGGCCCCTGCCCAGATCTATCAATAGCAGGCAAGTGGGACCTTGATCGGTTCGCAACTGCGGCGTAAGCGTAGCCCTGATATCGCCTACTGGCGCGAAGGCACTTACGATTAAAGAAAGGGGTGCGGTGTTACTCTTTACGGTATCGCCTTGCTGCCAGACCGTGCGCATAGACATCGAGTCCTTGCCCACAGGAATACAGATACCCAGCTGCGGGCACAGATCCATCGCCACCGCTTCGACGGTGGCATATAATTTTTGATCTTCACAGCCATGTCCCGCCGCCACCATCCAGTTTGCTGATAGCTTTATGTCGGAAATTTTGTCAATTTGAGCACAGGCGATATTGCAAACCGCCTCTGCGATTGCCATGCGCCCGGAAGCTGGCGCATCAAACAGAGCCAGCGGAGTGCGCTCACCCAGCGCCATGGCCTCGCCGGTATAAGCGCTGTAGGCGGTAGCAGTCACCGCCGCGTCGGCCACCGGAACCTGCCAGGGGCCAACCATCTGATCACGACTCACCAGGCCGGTAATGGTTCTATCGCCGATGGTAATAAGAAAACTCTTGCTAGCTACCGTCGGCAAGGCGAGGACGCGCTCCACCGCTGATTCTATTGCTATCGCGGCGGTGACAAATTTCCCAGTCACAATTTTTCCCGAGACGACGTCACGATGCATCTTGGGAGGCTTGCCAAACAGTACATCCATGGGCAAATCAATCGGACTGTTAGCAAAATGGGAGTCGTCGAGGCGAATATGTTTTGCCGCCGTAGACTCTCCCACCACTGCATAGGGACAACGCTCTCTTTCGCATATTGCCCTGAATCGAGCCAGGTCAGCGCCGTTCACGGCCAGCACATAGCGTTCCTGCGCTTCGTTACACCAGATCTCCAGTGGTGACATCTGAGATTCGGCGTTAGGAATGGCGCGTAAATTGAAGACGCCGCCGCAGCCTCCATCCTTCACCAATTCCGGCAAGGCATTGGATAAGCCGCCAGCCCCTACATCGTGGATAAATGCAATTGGGTTAACATCGCCAAGCTGCCAGCACTGATCGATAACCTCCTGACAACGACGTTCCATCTCGGCGTTTTCACGCTGCACCGAAGCAAAATCCAGATCCTCACTGCCACTGCCTGCTGCCATCGACGATGCGGCGCCGCCACCCAGGCCGATCAACATCGCGGGTCCACCGAGCACGATAAGTTGAGCGCCCGCGGCTATACTCTGCTTCAGCACGTGCTGCTCGCGAATATTGCCGATGCCACCAGCAAGCATGATGGGCTTGTGGTAGCCTCGCACTTCTTCCTCACCAGCTTCATTAGTGACGACTGCTTCGAAGCTGCGAAAATAACCGCACAGATTTGGTCGACCGTACTCATTGTTAAACGCGGCCCCACCGATAGGCCCTTCCAGCATGATCTCCAGTGCCGAGGCGATATGGGCTGGCTTACCCAGGTCTTCTTCCCAGGGCTGCGGCAGTTTTGGAATATGCAGATTGGATACGCTAAAACCGCTAAGGCCGGCCTTGGGTTTGGAGCCCTTGCCGGTGGCGCCCTCATCTCTGATTTCGCCACCGGAGCCAGTCGAAGCGCCTGCAAATGGGGCGATAGCCGTGGGGTGATTGTGAGTCTCCACCTTCATCAATATATGCACCGCTTCATCGTTAAATGCATAAGTTTTGGATTGCGGGTCCGGGAAAAATCGCTGACTCTCATGCCCGCGCATTACCGCGGCGTTGTCAGAGTAGGCAGAAAGGACTCCGTCTGGGGATTTTTCATGGGTATTGCGAATCATGCCGAATAGAGTATTGGCTTGCTGTTCGCCATCGATACTCCAACTGGCATTAAAAATCTTGTGGCGACAATGTTCTGAGTTGGCCTGGGCAAACATCATCAGCTCCACGTCTACTGGATTGCGCCCAAGCTCGGTGAAACAATCAAACAGATAATCAATTTCATCAGCCGCCAGCGCCAGGCCCATTTCAGTATTGGCGCGGCCAAGAGCCGCCCTGCCCTGATGCAACATATCCACAGATTGCGCCGGCTCAGGTTCGGCGCTGCTGAATAAAACAGCCGCCGCTTCGACCGTATCCAGTACTGCCTGCGTCATGCGGTCATACAGTAGCGAATCCAGCGTGGTGCTTTCTTCAGCTGACAAAATCGCAGCGGCAGAAATCGTAAAGACAATGCCGCGTTCGATTCGTGTGATAACCGCCAAGCCACAATTGTGCAAAATATCGGTGGCTTTGCTGGACCAGGGCGAGATGGTGCCAGGCCGCGGTACCACTACCCGACTCAGCTGCGCAGTACCGGCAGCATCGAGACTGTGCAACTGAAAATCGCTGCCGTACTCGAGCAACGACTGCAGTCTGGCTTGTTGTTGCTCACCCAGCTCCCCATCACCGTCGATGAAGTGAACGAATTGGGCAGAAATGGCGTTGACCAGCGGAATTTTGGCTTGGAGGATGTCGAGTAATTTGGACGTCTTGAATGCAGACAGGGCTGCCGCCCCAAACATCGCTTGCATTGATGGTACCCTGGCTCGAACTGGCGGTGATTTGACGGCTTAAAAGCTATTGCAATCTTGAGCAAACTGACTGTTAAACAGCTGATTTAATAAGCTCATTACTGAGACAATTTCGTGAACACAATGATACTGGATTTGAGCGTTGAATTCAGGAAAACCTGCGCGCGCCATCGAACAAAAGTAAGCGCAGTAACGAGCACATCCGCTTAAGGCAATCCGCTAACGAACAGGGCAAGTGTTTTGAACGGCTATCCCAAGCCGCGTTTGGCCTGGAAGAATGCCTTAACAAGCTCACCGCACTGCTCTGCCAGTACGCCTTCGACATAGCTGAGTTTGTGATTGTAGTGTTGCTCGTCAAGTAAATTGGCCTGACTTACGATTGCACCTGCCCGTGGCTCTCGCGCACCGAACACCAGTAATTCGACGCGGGCATGGACCAGCGCGCCGACACACATGGTACAGGGCTCGATAGTAACGTAAAGGGTGGTGGCGGGAAGACGGTAATTCTGCTTACTCTGGGAACCCGCTCTAAGCGCCACTATTTCAGCGTGTGCAGTAGGATCATGACTGCCGATAGGCTGGTTATAACCACTGCCGATAATCTTGCCGGCGGCTACCAACACTGCCCCTACAGGCACTTCACCGCTAGCACCTGCCGCGCGAGCCTGCTGGATTGCCTGCCGCATCCAGTGCTGGTGTTCAGCGGAAGTTTTTGCCGCCTGCAGTTTGCTTTTATCTTGCTCAGAATTCATTCGCAGTAGGTCGGCCAGGATAAAAAAAGATATAGGTAATACGTCCCATGTTACCGCAATTGTATCCCCCAAACCGTGCTGACAGTATTATGCACGGCCAGCATCGAGGATATTAATGCTTTCCAGGTCCAGCGCCGGCATGGCAAGGTTTAAGCAAGGGGATGCTTACACCGTGTCCGAATATTCAGATATAGTAGCAGTGTGAACAACGACACCAGCTTAAGCAAAGCCTACATAACACCCTGGACGCTGAGACTATTCGACGCTCTACCCGGTAACCCTGCTGCAATAGGCATCACTGTTTCCGCCATACTGTTGCTGCTGTTTTTGACCGGCCCTAATTCATATTCTCCTCACCGCCTACACCGCCTCTGCTTACGTTTACTTGCTGAAGGCTACCAGCAAAACTGCCCATGACCTGGCTCTGGTTGTGGAAAACAATTCGCTGCAAAAAACTATTGTCGAAGGCATTGGCAAACACCTCTGGTGGGGTTTACTGCTTGCTGGTTTGCTCGGGATACTGGTGGACATACACGCCACCAATACCACCACAGTCGGTTCAAACCCCTGGGACTGGCGACAGACTAACTACGACGCGCTATGGATGCGAGTGTTAGGGCCTTTCTTTAGCTGGTGGATGAGTTGCCTGCTCTATGTGTTGGTAGTCGAGTCTTCGCGCCTGTCCAGGTTGTCGGACAGCATCGCAGCGCTGGACCTGCTGGACTTGCAGCCCTACCAGCCGCTGGTGCGTCAGGGCTTGACCAATGCTTTACTGGTGGTAGTGGGCATGTCTTCCGTCCTATCGCTGTTTCTGCTTGAGCCCAGTTTCGGCTTATTGATGTTCCAAATATTAACAGTATTTGCAATATTCGCCTGGATTGGATTGATGCTGCCACTTAGAGGCATTCGCCGAAAGATAAGCATGGCCAAAGAAGAAGAACTGAAGTGGTGTCGGCAGGCACTCAAAAACGCGAGAACCAGTTTGAAATCCAACGTCGATGCGCAGCAATCTATCGTTGAAATTGCTGCCTACAAAAATGTCATTGAAGCGGTTCGAAACTGGCCCTTCGACAGTCCAACGCTTGCGCGTTTTGCACTGTACTTATTGATCCCCATAGGATCGATGTTTGGCGGTGTAATAGTAGAACGGGGGCTGGATTTTTTCCTACCTTAAGCAAGCTCTGAATAATTGAAAACACCAGAGGACGGATTGAATTCGGAGCAGCCTAAATTGGGGAGCTCAGGGCGTTGAATTTTCTTCTCACAGTGCGGTATCGTCTATTTCGATTTTGTCGATACACGCGACACCGAAAACAGCCCAATAGACACCGCATAGCCAATTCCCAAAGCAAAAAGCAAGGTTCCTAAACCGACAGTGCCGCCAAGTAGCCAACCAACAACAACGGCAGAGATTTCCAGCGACATTCTGACTATCGCAATGGGAAAGCCGATCAGGCGTTGTAGGCCAAGCATCAAGCCATCCCGCGGGCCTGGACCAAGATTGGCAATTAGATACATGCCGCTGCCCAGCCCCACCATTAAAATACCGATAACAATTTCAACTACTTTCAGAGCGTATAGTTCAGGCTGTGGCAAATAAGGCAGGGACAGCTCTATCGCAACCGCTATAACAGTGGCGTTAAGCAGAGTTCCCAGGCCTGGTACCTGCTTCAGTGGAATCCAGAATAACAACACCCCGACACTGACAGCTAAAGTAGAGTAACCAATACTCCAGTTGAAGATTATAGAAATACCCTGAGCAAATACTGTCCAGGGGCTGACGCCGGCACCGGCGGCTATCAACAGTGCCTCACCCACACCAAAAACAACCAGACCCGCACATAAAATTGAAAGCGTGCTTATGCCGGGCGCGAAGTTCAGTGACTTTTTCGAACTCCAGGACACTACTGGAACGGTTTTGAGGAAGAGGATTTTCATGAAAATAGGAAACGGCTGATAGCAACAGCGCTGACGTTATTCCCACTCTATAGTTGCGGGAGGTTTGCTGGAAATATCGTAGGCGACACGAGCGACATCGGCGATCTCATTCATGATGCGATTGGATATTGTCTCTAACAACTCCGGGTCGAGTCGGGC
>Ga0115002_10001220_pt1 | contig 35633 bp, 37 predicted proteins | sample ArcticOcean_MG_C_8_FD_89576 | JGI IMG/M metagenome (GOLD analysis project Ga0115002, IMG submission 89576) | Marine microbial communities from western Arctic Ocean - ArcticOcean_MG_CB11_86 | ecosystem: Environmental > Aquatic > Marine > Oceanic | place: Arctic Ocean: Canada Basin | collected... | reverse complement strand
TGAAGGGGCCATCGCCCAGAGGGTTATCGCACCCGTAACATCTGAATCGCGGAGTGCAAAGAGAGGAACAATTTGACCGGCAACGCCAGAGCAGAGACACGCACGGGTCTCCTGCCTAGAATATTTAGTAACAAGCGCTATCTGCTATCTCTCATGGGCATCGTTGCCATTGCAGCGATTGCGTGTGGCACTGACGAGACGGTCTCAGTATCTAGCGCGCCTGTGGACACACAGGTACCAGCGTCGTCTGATGCATCGCTGACCAACCCCGGCGGTGCATCAGCGGCATCACTTGAGACGATAAAGAACAACCTGCCGCTCGACTTCCCAATAAACGTCTACCAGGGTGACGATATCGTTGGCGGACATGCCGTGAACTTCTCTGACATCGTGGCGCAAGGTAAGCCGGTGTTGCTCAACGCCTGGGCGGGCCTCTGCCCACCATGCCGTGCGGAAATGCCCGACCTGGAGGCAGTTTCTCAGGAGTTCAAAGACCACGTAATCCTGTTTGGACTAGACGTTGGGCCGTTTACTGGGCTTGGGAGTGAGCAAGATGCCCGGGACCTGATTGATGCGATTGGTGTGACATACCCTGCAGGAAATACTGACAACGCAAGAGTGGTCAGTAAGTACAAGATCCTTGGCATGCCATCGACTTTCTTCATCACCCCGGACGGAAACAGCATTCGCAGTTGGACGGGAGCGCTCAGTGAAGACAAGCTCCGAGAGCTGGTTACAGAGCTCATTGCGGCGTCTTAATAGATAGGTTGACCCTCGATAATTCCCGCCCGGTATCGACCGGGTGGGTTCGCGCCAAGGACTAATGAAGGACCAATCAAGCTAATCTCACGTTCTACCAGTATTATGCAATCACCCCGCTAGACGTAAAATTGATGCTCGACACGGCATAGAGTGAGGAATCTCCCGACAGCGTGACAGACAACTCAGACAATGGGCCAGAACCGGCCGATGTACCGATTCTTGATGAAGAGCCGGAGTCCCAGAAACGCAAGTATTACCTCATGGCGCTTGCGTTCATTCCTCTCGTCCTCATCGCCGCATTGCTGATCTGGGGAACAGTCCGAGGTGGCGGCTCCCCCGGCGGCATCTTCGTCAATAACTCAGGTGGCTCAGTGGACCTGGACCGTAAACAAGCGCCGGACTTCACGCTGACCACATTTGATGGCGAAGTGGTCACCCTCTCAGAATTGCGGGGCAATATTGTGTTCCTGGACTTCTGGGCCTCATGGTGCCCACCGTGTCGTGCAGAAGCACCGACGCTACGTTATGTGCATGAGCAGTTCCTAGAAGAAGATGTGGTTTTCGTTGGCATTGATGTTTGGGAAGATCGGCCGGGAGCCGGTCAGCGATTCGCAAGAGAGGCTCGCTGGGAGTACCCGACCGGGCTGGACCCCAGTGGATCAATCACTATCAATTACGGCGTAAAAGGTCTGCCCGAAAAGTTTTTTGTGGATCGCGACGGGGACCTGGTTCGCAAATGGATTGGCCCAATCAACACTGGTGAACTCACCAACATGCTCAACGAACTTCTGGCCGAGCCCGTCCCCGTAGCGCTCGCGAACTAGGCTGAAGCTCAGTTCCTCAAGAAGCCTATGTTCTCAATATGCGTCCAGTTCGTCAGGCTTACGGTTTTGTCATCCAGCCGGAATTTGAGCTGCGTTGGGTTGGACTCATTGCCGTTCACATCTGCGAATAGGTCAATCTGCAGATAGTCCGTCTGATCCACGATGTCGTAGTGCGTCGGTGTGAACGTAGCTGTCTTCGTCTGCCAACCGCTCGCCGCAATATCACTGGACTCTGCAACTTCTGAGCCCAGCGTTGCGCGCACATCGCCCGACGCAGTGCGAATGGTCACGTCCATATCGGCGTGAATATCGGCGACCGAATCGCCTGAATCACCGGTCCACACCCGATATGAAACGTCCCACGTAGCGTCCGTGATTGACGCGTATCCGGTCAGCGGGAATAGCAGCCGACCGCCGTTTTCCGTTGGGCGAACGCGATCAACGGTGTTTCCGCTATCGGCGCTTACGGTTGTTGGGTTGCCGTTAGGTTTGGCCACACTCGTGTGAGGCAAGCGCAGCACGGACGGATAGACAGACGTGTCATAGGCAATGATCATGCCACCACTTGAGCCATCTCCAACCGTGATCTTCAGTTCCAGCTGATTGCCATTGGCGACGGTGTAGTTGGACACTGCAATCTCGCCAGCCTTCCTCACCCAGGTGCCAGACGCGGCGCTGTCCCATGCGGATGCGGTGATGGAGGTGCTTGCGACTTCGGTGTATGTGGAGCCGTTGTAGTCACGCAAAAAGAGCTTTAGTTCGCCCGTTGAAGTGGCGCTGAATCCCTGAGCTGCACCCCATATCTCCACAACAGCGTTCCCATTGATAAGCGTGTCGGCGGTCAGCTCCCGGCTCAGCCAGTTCTGGCGCTGGTTGATATCAGTTTCATCCGCTCCCGAGCCACCCTTCGCGATGGTGCGGCCGGCCTCGGTATCCAGATCGCTGTCATAGTCCTGCAGCGTGGCCGTGCCCGGATACGTCAACGTGATCCCAAGATCGGCCTGCGCAGCCGTAGAGGTTGATGGCGGCGTTGGGTTGTTGTGCAGGTAGTAGCCAGTGTCGTGAGACAACTCCAGCAGCTCGTAGTAGGTAGAAGTTGCAACCTTGATCTGCTCACCGTGCGCATACAGATCGCGCACAAGCGGGAACTGAACCTTCGATGGGTACGACTGAATGTCATACGCGATCCACATATCTTGATCGGCCGCGTTGGTCGCGATCACTTTGATCTCAAGTTGATTGCCCTGGGCGATGGTGTAATCCAGACCGTTGAAAGAGAACGTAGTGTCGATCCACGTCCCCGCTGCGCCCGCATCCCAGGGAGCCTCCGTGATGGTAGTGCTGGCAATCTCCGTGTAGCTGGAGCCGTTGTACTCCCTCAAGTACGCCGTCAGGCTGCCTGTAGCCGTAGTGTTGAAATTTGCGATGGCCGCCCAGAGATTCAAGCTTACGGTGCCCTGTAACTCAAGGCCAGCCGCCAGCGCGCCCGTCTGCCAGTTTTGATAGCGAGCAGTGTTGTTTTCATTCTCGTCACTACCGCCCCTTTCGATCACATTTCCGGGCTGTGCGTCCTCGTTAGTATCGTAGTTGTAGAGCGTTGTCTGGCTGGGGTAGAACGCGGTGGCGGGCAGGTCGATCGCCCCGGGCGTATCGGCGGTCGAGGTAGATGTTGAGTTGTGGAGATAGAAGCCGCAGGGATTGGAGCCGGAAATGTCTACCTCTGCGGTGGCGCCACTCGGAGTAGAAGTGCTAATGGTGTTGCTGGTTGATGCCCAGATCGGCGTGGCGAATATGGCCGTGATTTGAACGCGCTCACCGGGATCTACAATGCCGCGAGCCACGTTTTCAGAAGCGCCGCTCGGGGCAAGGATGTCGGCGATAATCCACTCACCCGCGGCCGCTGTTGTCCCGTTGCTGTACGAGAGTCGAGTAACTTGCAGGCCAGTTGAAGTGACGTATACGGCGATGAGATCCCAGTCAGTTGGACTGTGGAGTGATTCAGTGCCGGTATTCTCCAACTCAAACGTGACATCCGAGCCAAGAGTTGTTTCGCAGACCGCAACGGGGGCAATTCGTGTGCGATTTGAGACGCCAATCGTTTCTGAAGCCTCCCGAATGGCTTGCGATGAACCAAGCGCATCGTTCAAAGTAGTTTGGGCAAACGCGGTCACTCCGGAAATTATGATTCCGAACGCGACAAGCCCAATTATCAATGCCCCCAAATGTTGTCCAATCGAACCCGCATTGGCAATCTAGAGTGCGCTGGTCAACCTAGAACGCGGTGGCCCCCCACCTTGAGATAACGATCAATCCATTAGGCGACAGACAATTGATGGTGAATGCAAATGGGTTGGAATCGTGACTGGTGGACGGTTTGCACGAATATGATTTGCGCATGACAAGACACGGCTGGAGTGAATATGAGTGGTAACTGGGAACTGATGGCGAGAACTGATCGCCCGGTGACGCGTGAATCGTTGCGCCAAAATCTTGGCAAAATGGGACTCCAGAAGGGCGATACCGTCATCGTCCACTCATCGCTAAAAACACTGGGTTACGTTGTTGGCGCTTCGGTAGCCGTGGTGGGGGCGTTACTCGACGCGGTGGGCGAAGAAGGCACCATCGTCACGCCATCCCACTCCTACGGGCACGGCAATCCGTCAACGTGGACAAACCCGCCAGTACGACCGGAGTGGGTGGACACGGTGCGCGAGCATCTCCCGGCGTTTGATCCCCAGACCACACCAACCACGCGAATGGGACGCATAGTGGAGACATTCCGTACGTGGCCCGGGACCCTACGGAGTCGGCATCCAGAGACCTCGTTCTGCGCAAATGGCAAGAATGCTGAGTTCATTACAGCCAATCACTCCCTTGATATGCTTCAGGGTGACAATTCCCCACTTAGTCGAATCTACGATCTCGACGGAAAAATCTTGTTGATGGGTGTTGGCTACGATCGCAACACATCTTTCCATCTCGCTGAATATCGCATCGATGAAACTCCACGCAACACATCTCAGTTTCTTGTTGAGGAAGATGGCACCAGAGAGTTTCGGGAATCTAAGCAGATCCACAACATGAACGACCCCTGGTTGCTCGATCTGGGCGACGCGTTTGAGCAATCCCGACGGGTTACTGTCGGAAAGGTTGGGCAGGCAGAATCGCGACTCTTCTCGCAGCGCGAGGCGGTCGATTACGCTCAGACGTGGTTGCGACGAAGATGGTCGCAGGAGCGGAGATAGTGGCTTCTGATGAATAGCCATCGAGAACGAGGCACGATGCCACGAACTCGCGACTCGCTATTGTCAGACATCCGACAGCTTGGGCTGGAGGCCGGGGACTGCGTAATCGTCCACTCGTCGCTCAGTTCGCTTGGGTACGTTGAAGGCGGCGCTGCCACTGTGGTTGGGGCGCTGATGGACGCCGTCACGTTGGACGGCGCAATCGTCATGCCCACGCAGACGGCGCAATTTCAATATCCAACCCACCGAATCCCGCCAGTGACCGACATCAGCCAGTTCAAACGCCTGATGGCCGAGACGCCGGTCTTTGATCCTGCATCGACGCCCACCACTCAAATGGGCGCAATACCGGAGCATTTCCGAACGCAGCCGGGCGTGGTTCGCTCAGCGCATCCGCTCTACTCATTCGCCGCATGGAGCCGCGATTCTGCGGCCATCGCAGGTACGCAGCGGATGGAGATGTCAATGGGCGAGGGCTCGGCGCTTGATCACCTGTATCGGCGAGACGGCAAGGCTCTGCTGATGGGTGTTGGGTTCATTCGCGACACGATGTTCCATCACGCCGAGTACGGGGTGGATGTCACGCCCACCAATCAGCCACTGGTGCCCATCCCCAACGTGGCGGGCGATGCAAATGACTGGCGTTCAACCAGAGAGATTTGCTTCATAGACGATGACACCATCACTCGGCTTGGCGAGTCATTTGCGGCGGAAAATAGCGTCTCGATTGGCAGCGTTGGCAGCGCGGAAGCACGGCTGTTCTCCGTACGTGATGCAATCGACTATGGAGTCGAGTGGCTAACGCGCGAGTACGCCGCCAACCGTGTCACAACGAACTGCAAGGATTAGTCGAACAGGTAGTCGTCCACCTCCACGACCGGGCGGAACCCCAACTCGTAGTAGATGTGATTGGACGTGGGGTTCGCTAGATCAGTGAACAGGCAGGCGAAGCGCTTCCCCCGACCGAGCCAAATCTGGCTGACTGATGCCACGATGGCGCTCGCGTAGCCACGATTGCATTGATCATGCGGCGTATAGACGCCGCGAATTGAGACGCCGTTGTTGGTGACATGTCCCCAGATGGCCATCGAGACGGGGCCGTTGTCGTCCCACAGATAGACCTGCTGGGATTCCACGGCGGCAGGTACCCAATCTTCGGGCCGCCGAACGTGTGTGATTCCAGTGTCATCTGCGAATCCTCTCATCCATGAGTACAAAAGCTCCAGATCTGCGGCCATCGCCAACCGGATTGCGCCAGTAGGCCACTTCGGCGGATTGACCTGAGTCAACTCGTGGATTCTCATTTGCTTACCGGTCTGAGCCGATTTGCCGGTGATGTCACACCACCGCTCTGAGAACGCCTTCACGGTGGTCTTGTCAGCTCCGATGCCTGGAATCTCGCTGTCTGCTGCGTGTATGCCTTGAACTAGACACTCCAACTCGGCTCCAGCAGCACGTGTGGCGAGCAGCTTGTATGGCGGCGTGCGCATTGCCGCCACGCGCAAATCTCAGCCGTCCGTGACCGCGTAAAACCCTGGCGTTGCAGTACCTGGTGGTGCCACCTCGCCACCGCTCACGATGGTGTCAGAGAGCCCAAGTATCAGGCAGTTCTCAACCTCACGCTGCATCAAGTATGGCTCTGTTGCAGACCGAAAATCCTCAGCGCCGTCGTATCTCACAAATTGGATAGCCATGTGATCTCACCTGTCGCTAAAATCCGTGCATTGCGGAGTTATCCTGCGGCTCGTAGCCCACAAGTTCTTTCGCGCTCTGCCACTCCCGATAGCCGGTTGCGTTATCCGAAACTGCGAACAGAATCTCAAATCCAATTTCGTCGGGCGCATCCACGCACTTCTCAAGGAACTGCACGATGTCCCGATGACTGCACCACACCGCCTCAGCGCGAACGCTGGCTGGCACGTCTGCAACTTCCACTTTGCCTACCCGAACGGAGATGATCGACATCCCATGTGCTTCCACGAAGTATGCTGCCAGGGCTTCGCCGCCCAGTTTTGTGGCCGTATAGATGCTGGTAGGGCGAATCTTCGACGTCGGAGAGATCATTTCCACCGAGCCATCGGGCCTCACACCCTTGGAGAGAGACGCGTACGGCTCATCCTTCTCATATCCGGCAACTACCGCACCGTTGCTGGCTGCGACCACGCGGCGCACGCCAGCTTGTCGGGCCGCCTCAAGCACGTTGTACACGCCCACGATGTTCGCCTGGAGGTGCGTCTCAAACGGCTAGTTGCCACGTGACGCCGACATATGAATCACGGTGTCGATACCATCAAACGCCGGGCGAATGGCGTCGAAATCCGAGATATCCGCCACGGTCGTGGAAACGCCGTCCACCGACTGACGCCCAAGCGCCGTTACGTTGTTTGACTCCGCCAGATGTCGTCCGGCAAGGCCGCCGGTCATGCCGGTCATGCCGGTCACGAGAATGTTTTACCTGCGGTCAAATCAGCGTCTCCGTTTATTCTTGATCATTACTTACGAACGAATTCCGTCACCCTGAATGCCTGCTTCTCATCGATCGTGTTGGCCTTGTAATCGATATCCGCTGTAAGTAGAAAGCCGAACTCAGGATCGAACGCAAACGTCATCTTGTGCGCCCCGACCTCGTCCGCGTTGAGCAATGTGACGAACAGATTGGGAATCGTCGGGAACGCTGTTGTATCGGGAGGGTCCAGGTGAACCTCTGAGTCTCTGTACGCGACACTCCATACCTCACCGTCTCGGACTTCAATTGACACAGGTGTAGATATCTCGGGGGGACAGAAGCAGATCCGTCGATACACAAACTCATAGTTCTCAATACCGGCCGACTCCCAGAGAGTTTGATTTTTGAGAATGCTCTTTCGCTCGGCCGAGTCAGCGAAGAAGCAGGCCGTCGCGAGAATGCCAACGATGATTGTCATAGTCAGGACAGACGTTACTCGTGCGCGCCTCATCGGTGGAAGGATATCGAATCCCGTCTTCGGCAACATCGCTACCCCGAAAACACCAGCAGTCGCACTTCGTCAAACTCACACCTCCCGTTGAGTTGCGATAGTCCGAGTGTGAGCAGCAAGGGATGCTCTACGTTGGCATCGAGAAGAGCTTGCACACCAAGAAACGCGTTCTGGCAGGCGGTGACATCCGGCACGCGCGTTGGATCAACATAGTTCGGGATTGATTTTGAGTTGCTCTCCAGACAGAACGTGGCGATACCGACCTGGTATTCAAGCGAGGCGATATCGGTTGCCTTCCTGATCAGACGACTGGTGGACTGTCCGGCCCGCTCAGCGACGCAATCCAGGTCACTGTGCGCAAAGAACTTAGGGAGGTCTACAAGTGGATCGGATGTTTCAGGAATAGTGGTTGCGCCTGATTCCACAATTACCGGGTCGGGTTCTGGATCTAGGGCCACGGCCAGTGGGTCAAACTCAATGATTCCGCATTCAACAAATGCTCGACTGAGTGATTGGGTCTCTTCCGGGGAGAGATTCTGGAGTATCTCAACGTCGCCTCGAGCTATGAGGCAATCGAGCTGCTCTGCGCTGAACTCCGGCACCTCACCGGGCACAATGCTCGTACTACCGGTGCAGGCTTGCAGCGACCGCAACGCCTGAAGGCTCAGCACCATCGTGCCTTCCAGCGCGTTCGAGATGGCGTCGACGTTGCCGCCAAGCTCAGTTTGCAAGCAAACGAGTTCCCCGATGCTGAAGAGATCAGCAACCGGGTCGATGGTGGTAATCGGTGCGATAGGCGTTTGGGTAGCCACCGGTTCAGGATCAGTGTCCACCATCAGCGGCACTGACAGGCCCTGCAGTTCAGGCGTCGGTGTGATGCCAGGGACTTCGTTTGAGTCACCACCCCCACAGGCAACGACGAGAATCATCAGCAACATGATCGACACGATGCCGAACCATCGATAGACCATCACGATAGGGTTCAACTAACTTGGTCCAGCCGTTCGGTCACACCGCTCTCCTCAACACTCATCAGAATCACGACATCAGGTTAGCGACCTAACGGGAGACATGCCAGAAGCAGATCGTGTCGAATGCCGACGGGACAGACCCGGCACGAATGACCCTTTCGCGTAATCAATGCCACACACACGCAGCGTAACCAATTCGCTGTCGCCAACCGCGTCACCCTGAGGTCCACCGAAGGACCTCAGTATGATGCGCGGGCCAGCCTCGTTGACGTGCCTACATACATCCAATGGGGAGATTCTTCGAATCCTATATCGCTCCACTCATGATGACGCGGCCAGCGGCAGATTGCATATGGTGCCCCAGCATCAAACCATTGCCGCTGGGAATCCTACGCAGGGGGTCAGGTCCGAGACAGCGAATCACCGTCTCCGGTTTGAAGACGGCCCAGGCGAACCAGAAGTGATTGGCGTGGAGGACGGGCGTGAGGCGCTGGCCTACGAGGGGGCCAGCAATGGCTTCGCCGCTGGTCTTCCACGTAGAACTGGTCTGTTGGTCTATGAGCGGGCCATCCGATGATTCGAATATGAGTGTTTGATCGCCGATATTCCGGTTAAATACCGTCGTAGCACCGGCTACTCGCTCGGATGACCCGGCCTGAAATCCGCTGAAGACGTCTGGATCAAACATTGCCACGATATCGAGCGTCCCTACTGTGTCGTTTAGCACCAAGTCGTCCTGCAGTAACTCGAACGGGTATGCGACGGACTCGCCGTCTGATTCGATTGTCAGGACTCGCGCCGTGGCAGGTAACCGGCCGTCAGTCTCGCCCTGAAAAAGCAGCGGAGGGGTGTCGACATCATCGTAGCCATCGTACGGGGTGATGTCATAAGTGCTGGCGCTGCCGGGCCGCTCCAGCACCAGGCCATCGGGATGCTGAGCGGCGAACGATTCCCACGCGATTATGGCTGCGGGGATGAAGTGCAGTCGGTATCCGGTGAGTTCCCCGACTATCGCTTCGCCGGTTATCTGCTGCCACCAGGTTTCTGTTTGGCGGTCCCACATGACGAGGTCTGAGTTGCGCACCGTGCCGCTGGTGCCAAAGGTGAGCTCTTGATCAGCGATTCGGCGGTCAAATGCAATTGCGGTATTGCAGAGTGGACAGAACGTAACCGTGATGGGTGCGCCGCCGACCACATCGTTTACGATCTCATGTTGCATCATGATCGCCAGCGGATACGCGCGGGCCTCGCCGTTGATCTCAAGCGATATGACGGGCTCTCGCGGACGCATGTACTCAGGTGGTTCGCTGGCAACGAAGAACACCGGCTCATCGAGCGGGGCTATTCCATCACGCGGCAGGATGCTGACGAACTCCGTCAGGCTATTTGTGCGTCTGGTGAAATCCGTGCGCCACGATGATCCGAGGTTGGGGTCACGGAACGCTTTGAGCGCTTCTCGCTCTTCGATGGAAAGTGCGGCATCGAGTAACTCTGGCTCTGGTGCCGCTTGTTCCGGTGGGGCTATGTATGGCTCCGCAGTTGCAATGATCAGCAGGACGGGCGTCGCGGTTGGAGCGACCGTGGGTTCCGGCGTGGCCGTCGGCGTAGGTGCCGGCGTCGATGTGGCGACCGGTGTTGCGCTGGCGAGGAACGCTGCCACGCTGGAACTACAAGCGATTGCCGCCACGAGTGTGAGTGCAAGAAGTGCATGAACGCGTCGTGCGCGGAGTGCGATGTTCATCGTAAGTAGTTCGATGCACCGAATCTACCTCTGGCGCGGCCCGATGCCTGCTGATTTCGAAATCTTAAGAAATCGTGAAGATCGCGCAGGAAACTTGCTGCATCTGATTGTCAAGCCTACCGAGCATAGGTGACGCCGAAATTTCCCATCCCACGGGCAGGTTGTTCAAAACATGAGCTATTCGATACGGAAGATTCTGAACTGGAAGTCGCGAACGCATCTCATAGCAGCGATATCCGTAGTGGGATTGGTTGCTGTCGCATGCGGCAGTTCTGAATCCACGCCAGCAGTTCAGCCGACAATTCCAACGCAAGCAGCAACCGCCACCAGTGAGACCACGCAATTTGCGCCCACACCAACTCCCATTCCAGACCCAACAGCCACGCCCGTTCCTGATGTCGAGCCGAATGTCACCGAGGCGCCAAGATCCGTGTCCCCACTGGTGGCTCCACAGGTGATCAAGATCAATGAGACCGATTTCGTGAGCGATGCAGAGGCGCTGGGATGGAAGACCGACTGGTCACTCCGCACAGTATCTCTGGACGAACTCCTGATCAGCCTCCGGCGTGACAGCATTCGACCAATCGATGACCCCACCTACCTCACTCTTGACGAGGCAATCGAGGAGTACAACCCCAAAGAGCCGTTCATCATTGTTGACCTGAATGGCGACGCGCGGGCATATCCGTTGAGCGTGTTGGTGAACCACGAGATTGTGAATGACGAAGTAGGCGGCGTACCCGTAACGGTCACCTTCTGCCCTCTCTGCAACAGCTCGATTGTTTTCGATCGACGAATAGATGGAATCGTCCACCGATTCGGCACCTCTGGCATGCTGCACAACTCAGAGCTCGTGATGTGGGACGACACAACCGAAACACTCTGGCAGCAGTTGACTGGCGAGGGCATCGTTGGCGAACAGGCCGGGAAGAAGCTGACGATGATAGCCGCCCAGATAGCTTCGCTTGATGCGTTTGCAGCCTCGTCACCAGATGGCCGAGTCATGGCGCCACCACCTGGTCGAGCCTACCTCCGCTCCTCTTACCAGGGATACGACGACGGGAATCGCGATCCGTTCCTTTTCTTTGGCGATATTGATGACAGGCTCAACGCCACGGACCGTATTGCGGCGCTCGACCTGGGCACTGGCCCGGTTGCTTACAGCTTTGAGTACCTGTCCAAGCACTTCGTGACCAACGTGGAGTCCGGTGGATTGCCAGTGGTCATCTTCTTTGACGACACAACGGAGTCGGCGCTCAGGTCAGCGCAGCCCGGGGCCGCAGGAGCGCCGAACATTTCTGGCTCCAGCACTACATACCTTCGAGAGGTCGGCGATTTGGTTCTCACGTTCATCGACAACGGTGACGGTCGATTCCGAGACGAGCAGACAGGCTCGATATGGGATCGATTTGGTGAGGCGCTTGAAGGCGAACTTGAGGGCTCCCAGCTGGATCCCGTAATCCACGGTGATCACTTCTGGTTTGCATGGGCCACCTTCCACCCGGACACCGAGCTGGTTACATACGAAGACTAATCACCAACGCTATTTAGCCTCCAGTAGTTCGAAGCACCGCCGGGTTGCCCAGCCGACGGTGCTTCGCGTATGGCATCTTTTTGCAAACTCGTCGGCTACAATCTTCCGGCGCCAGCAGACGCCTGGCTCACGCATTCGTTTACGCATCCGGAGACACTTCATGACATCCCGCGAGTCCGACAAACGACCTAATTTCCTCGTCATCATGTCGGATGAACACGGCGCCAAGTTCAGCGGCACCTACGGCCATCCACTGGTCAACACTCCAAACATGGACCGGCTCGCGGCCATGGGCGTGACGTTTGACAACGGCTACTGCAACTCCCCGCTGTGCGTGCCGTCTCGCGCATCGTTCATGACTGGCCAGTACGTCAGCAACACCAAGACGTACGACAACTCGACGCCGATGCGCGTAGATGCCGTCACGTGGCCGTATCTGCTGCGCTCAGAGGGCTACGACGCCGTACTCGACGGCAAGATGCACCTGATTGGTCCTGACCCGCTGCATGGATTCGAGCGTCAACTGGCGCACGACCCTCACGCTGAACTGCTTACCCACGAGCATTTCCAATGGAAGGACGGCTGCCCGGTTTCGGATAAGCCATGGCCGTTGGTGTTCGAAGCCGGTCCCGGCAGTACACCGATGATTGAGGCGGACGACGAGATGGAAGCGGCGGCGCTCGACTACCTTCAGCAGCCCGCACGCCAAGATAATCCGTGGGCGATCTGCGTTGGCTTTATCGCACCACATTTCCCGTTTGTAGTCCCGGAGCCATACTTCTCGAAATACTATCCAGACAACGTTGATATGCCGGATATTCCTGGTGGTCATCTGGATGACTTACCGCCCGCCGCCCGTCGCCTGGGCGGAATGTTCGGGGTCGACTACCAGTACACAGACGACGAGGTGAAGCGTGCCCGTGCCGCCTACTACGGCCTCGTTGAGTGGATGGACGCGAAGATTGGGCGTTTGCTCGATTCGCTGGAGGCGAATGGGCTCGCCGATAACACGGTGATCATTCACACCTCCGATCACGGCGACGCGCTTGGCGAGCACGGCCTCTGGCGCAAGATGAGCATGTATGAGGCGTCGTCGCACATTCCGATCCAGATCGCCTGGCCGGGGCACCTGCCTGCAGGCAAGCGTGTGACCCAGCCCATGTCCAACGTGGACGTCACCGCCACCATCGCAGACATCGCCGGATTCGATCCGTCTGCCTACGATATGGACGGCGATAGTCTCATGCCTCTGATGAATGGCGATGAGGCTGGCTGGAAGAATTTCGCCCTGGTAGAGCATCTCGCACACGGGACCGACCGCGCGCTAGTGATGGTGAGACGAGGCAGTTGGAAGCTAACCTACGGCCACGGCGACCCGCCAGAGCTAGAGCTTTACGACCTCGATACCGACCCCGGGGAGTTCAACAACCTGGCGAACAACCCCGCTCACGCCACGAAACAGCAAGAGATGTGGGACTTACTCATGCAAGAGTGGGGAGACCCGGCGGAGATCAACGCGCAGGTAGTACAGAGCCAAACAGACCGTGCGGTGATTCGCGCAGCGGACGGCGGGAAGATTTTCTAGGAGGGTTGGGGGCAATTGCTCCCAACATCACATAAATTTGCGAACGTCCCCCACACGCAACGTCCCCCTGGGGTCCGGCTGCGCGGGCCGAGAGGGTCTCTGCCGGATATGCAATGGGATAGCGGTTCATTAACCCTTCGGGACATCGTGAAATGGGGCGCATTCGCCTGATCGAACCACTCATGTTCTCCACTCCGGCAGAGACCCTCACGTCAGTCGCGGGGCCTCCCTCCTCAGGGTGGCTGTGCGTGCAGCCGCTCCGGGTTTCCTAGACGGAAGATGAGATCTCACGTCGGTGGCTGAGCCTGTCTCATCAGGGTGACGAATGCGGCAGTTCCGGTGTTCGTTACGGTGGAAGCGATACTAGTGACTAGCGATCCGCTCAACAATGACCCCGGCGTCCTCGCCTACACCGTAGATGATTCCTGACTTACGCTTCCGCAGCCACGGGAATCCGACGAAGTAGATGCCGTCAACGGGGGCAGCGCCTTCATCGTGGATTGGCATACCCCTATCATCCAGTACGGGCACGTTAACCCATGAGAAGTCACCGGTAAACCCGGTCGTCCAGATCACTGTGTTCACCCCGACTTCGGCCAGTTCCAAAGATGTAATCGCGCTGGCCCCGCCGAGATCGTCGATTGGTGCTTCCACGGGATCTAATTCGACCACAGGAGCGTCGACACCGTTTGACGCGATGTACTTGTCCACGCCTTCCTTCAATCGCGCGGCGAGGGAGTCGCCGAAAACGATGTTCTCTGTGAGATTCGCGGTCAGCTCCAGCCGCGTTCCCTGGATGTCTGAAATACGCCCGAGGAGTTTGCACCCGTCGCGATGCAGTTGCTGGAGGCTGACGGTGTGCCCGCCCCGAGTGCCTGACACCTGCGGCTGGGTGACGTTCACCGCTGCGGGATCTTCCAACTGCGCTGGAGTCAGGTCGAGGAATTTCATATCGCGCCACCACTCAATAATGTCGCGACCGCGATAGTTACGCGGCGCTCGACCAACCTTTGATGTGGAGAGGTAGACCTCGCGTCCGGCTGCCAACAGGTCTTCAACTATCTGAACACCTGACTGGGCTGATCCAACTACCAGCGCGGCCCCGTCGGGCACATCGGAGGGACTGCGATACGTGGCGGCGTTGAGTTGTGTAACCGATTCAGACAGTGCCGAAGCCATGGCGGAAGATCGCGGCTCGGACATGATGCCTGACGCAATGACGACGGCTCCAGATGAGTAGTCCCCTCCCCCACTGCTCACAAGAAATCTGCCGTCGGAGCCGCGGTCGAGGCTGGTTGTGACGGCGTTTTCTACGACTGGAAGCGCATGGCGATCAACATATGATCGAAGGTAATCGACAAATTCATCACGGTGCCAGAAGCCATCGGGCTCATCACCTTCGTACCGGTCCCCGGGGAGGACGTTCGACCAGTTGGGAGTGTTGAGCGCGAATGAGTCCCAACGGTGGCTCGCCCAGCTTTCGCCAATCCGGCCACGCTCCAGAACAACGTGCTCAATGCCGCGTTGTTTCAGGTGATAGCTGGCAGCAAGCCCACCTGAGCCAGCGCCAACGACAAACACTTCAACTTCTTTCACTATTTACCTCGAACTAGCTCAATGTGCTTGTGAATCCGGCGGGCAATATACATTCTTCGTTGGGCGCTTGGTAGTCGATATGTGTACCCCAAGACAGAAGAAGAGAGGCTTTGGGTGGTCGGCCTGTTGGTTGATGGGACATCCTTTCCCGCTGTTGCATCACACCCGCCGCACAGTCACCCTGAGCAACGAAGTGACGTGAGGGTCTCTGCCGGTTAGGGAATGGGATATCGGTTCATCAACCCATCGGGATGGCGTGAAGAGGGGCGCATTCGCTTGATCGCACCACTCATTTTCTCCACACCGGCAGAGACCCTCACGTCAGTCGCGGAGCCTCCCTCCTTAGGGTGACAGTGCGGACGTCAGTGGTGGCGCGTCCCTCGTTGCTTGCCGGCGTAGTTATCAGGCTCTATATGCCGAGGCGCAGCTCCCCTTACCGACCTGCCTCAACCTGCTCTTTTTGCCAGCCGTAGTCCACGTCACTGGAGTAGAACTTGTCCGGGTTCTCAATGGCCCATAGCTGCTTGCGCATGTTCCAGTTCAGGGGGTCTAGCACGATGCCTTCTCGCCAGATCTGACTTGCGCCATCGACGTCACCTGATCGGAACAGGCTCAGCCCGCGCTCGAAGTGATCCGAGACCGGCGCATCCGCGTCTCTGCCATCGTTTGACACATTTCCGCTCTCTGCGAACGCAGTGACTAACTCCGCCATCTCATCGTTCTTGACGTTGAAGCCGCCGTAGTACTGGAACCGCAGGATCCCATCCTCATCGATGAACACGCCGTTTGGAATTGCGTTGTAGCCAAAGACTCGCGCCAGCGCGTTATCTTCGTCCACGATGGTGGTGAACTCCGCGACTGCGGCCTCGTGGTACGGGCGAGCCTTATCCGGACCCTGCAGGTCGACGGCTATCGAAAGCAGTTCTGTGTCATTTGCCTTGAGGTCGGCGTGCATCTGCTGCCACACGGGCAGCTGTTCCCGACATGCTCACCACGATGCCCAGAAAAAGAGGATCACGCGTTTCCCGCGGTAGTCAGACAGGCTGACCTCAGTGCCGTCTAAAGACTTTAATGTGAAGTCAGGAACAGCGGTTCCAGCGTTGATGTTCGGCATGTGGTTCATCCTCTCCGATGTCTGGGGTCAGGAACTCAGAAACTGATTGATTGATGCGGAAACTTCGCCGGGCTTCTCAACGTGCACCATGTGGGCAGCGCCCGCCACGATCTGCTTGGAAGAATCGCTGAGAGCGGCGCCAAAATGATCGGCGTAGACCGGCGGACAGATTCCATCGCTATCACCCCACACCAACAGCGTTGGCTGCGTGACGCGGTGGAGTCGTTTTGAGAGTCCTTTGTTTGGAATTGGCCAGAGATACTTGGCAGCGGTCGACATCGACTTCGCACGTTCGACGTAGTAGTCGATGACCTCTTTGCCTTCATCCGTCTCCGGATCAACTTCTGGCAAGCGCGATTGAGGAGTCGTCGCTATGTCCAGTGCTGCCTCGGACTTCTGGTCTGCGTACATCGCCTCGGCGAATTCGCTCGGCGGAACCGTGAAGAAGTCCATCACCTGATTATCCTGATCCCACAAACCGAGCGCGCCGATCAGGACGACCTTGGAAAATCGATCCGGCTGGACTGCTGCCAGTTCCGCAGCCAGCATTCCACCCAGCGAGTGGCCAACGATGGGAAGGTCTCGCAAATCCAACTCGTCTAGCAGATCAAGATAGAGGTAGATCAGGTCGTGAAAGTCCGCTATCTCCTCAGAGCCGGTAGAACCACCAAACCCGGGGATCCAGGGTGCGATAACTCTGTGACTGGCAGCAAGTTTGGCGATGAATTCGCCCTCTTGCTTGCCCGCGATTCCATGCAGATAGAGCAGCGGATCACCGGAGCCAGTTTCTGAAACATCAATCTGAAACTGCCCGCCGTTCACGTCCACGATACGGCTGCTCATGATGCGACGCCTTCACCTTCGCGAACAACCGCACCAGACGGCCACCACTTGTCGACATACTCGGGTTTGTCGTTCCAAATGCGGCGCAGGTTTGGCACCACTTCCGTCGCCGTTCGCCTGATGTTCTCTTTTGCCATCTCGTGCGGCATCGAGCCAATCTGGTTGAGGATCATCAGGTGTCCGATGTGGAGATCCTTGACCACAGATTCCAGTTGCTCGGTCACCTGTGACGGCGTCCCGGCAACCACGTTGCCCTGCTCAATCAGCGTGTCCCACGTCACCTCTTCAGAGCCAGCCCGGCCAAACGTCGATGTCTGCGCCATGAGTCCAGCCTTGATGGTGTCGATGGTCCTGTAGCCCGGCGAGTCTGAGAATCCCGGGTATACGTGGAGCATCTTGTTGAAGAAGTACTCAATGTGCGGCCCGTAAGTCTCTTTTACTTCCGATTCAGAGTCGCCAACGCACACCAGTTGCAGGAAGCCAGCCTGGTACGGGTTGTCATGCCCTGCCGCGTTAGCGACCTTCCAGAAGCCGTCCATAACGGTCTTCCCGCGCTTGAAACCGCTGTAAGAGAGATACGCGTACATGAAATCTTTGTCGATACAGTGCTGCCAGGTCTCAATGGAGCCTGCACCCGGCACCCAGACTGGTGGATGCGGGTCCTGCATCGGCCTCGGCCAGATGTTTACGTACCGAAGTTGCGTGTACTTTCCGTCGAACGAGAACATCTCTTCTTCGGTCCACGCCTTGATAATCAGATCTTCGGCCTCGGCGTACTTCTCGCGAATCGTCGATGGGTTCGCTCCGTATGCGTAGGTGGTGTCCATGCTCGTGCCAACCGGGAACCCGGCTACCAGTCGACCGCCGCTGATGCAGTCCAGCATCGCAAACTCTTCTGCCACCCGAATTGGCGGATCGTAGAGTGCGATGGAGTTGCCCATGACGATGATCGCTACGTCTTTAGACTGGCGCGCCATTACAGATGCCATGAGGTTCGGTGATGGCATGATGCCGTAGGCGTTCTGGTGGTGCTCATTGACGCAGATGCCGTCGAAGCCCATCTCACCGGCGTAGGCCAGTTCGTCTAACGTCTCGTTGTAGTACTGGTTCGCCAGTTTCGCGTCGAACAGATGGCTCGGCACGTCAACCCAGACGCTCCTGTGCTTCTCACGAAAATCCTCTGGCAGCCCCCGGTACGGGGCCAGGTGGAAAAACTCTAACTTCACAGCACTACTCCCTGCTGACGATCAGGCACAAAACAATTTTGGGCACACTATACGCTGAGAGCGTGCCTTATCAGTGCCTCACCGATCATTTCAAACACGGCTAGATCGCTTTTATTCCTTCTACCAGCGCACCAATCTGCTCATCACTCCCCGCAGACTCCGGTATCGATACGCGGCTGGCGTAGTTGAGGCGGGTGGCTACCGTGTCGGCCATGGTATCGAAGGTGCCGTGGGTGGTGAACTCTCGGACTACGTCTAGCGATATGGCGTCTGGCATCTTGTCCCACTGGCCGGTTACTGACATCTCGTGGAGCTTCATGCCCAGGTCTTCGAGGCCGTGGACTGCGAATACGCCGTGGTAGGTACGGGTGGAGCCGTAAAAGGCGACGCGCTGACGCAAGTTGAGCAGCTCAGCTTCCACAGCGGCGTCATCTGCGCCCAATGCCATCAGTCCGCCACCGTTTATTGAGACATCGGCCGGGTCGCGCCCCTCGGAGATTGCTGCAGCCCGCAGCGTTGGTAGCGTGACCTCGTCAACGTACTTCGGCGTGGTGAAAGCGTGCGGCAGCAGGCCATCGGCTACTCGGCCAGCCACTTTGGTCATCTCAGGGCCAACTGCGGCGAGGTAGAGCTTTGGGAACGGTACATCGTTTGGCCCCATGTTGAACGCGGGTGGGCAGAGCGTGAACTGGTAGAACTCGCCCTCGTATGGCACAAGTTCACCCGACTGGAATGTTGCCCAGACGGCGCGCATGCTGCGGATGAAGTCCTCCATCCGTCGCGCTGGCGACCGCCACTCGCCGGTGCTGAATCGGCGCTCGTTGTGGCCTTTGACCTGCGAACCGAGGCCGATCGAGACTCGACCACCCGTCATCCGCTGAAGCTCCCACGCCATCTGCGCCAGCACAAACGGACTGCGTGGGAAGGCGATGATTACGTGCGTGCTAACTTCGATCTCGGTGCTGGCGTGGGCGGCAAGCGTCCACCGCATCGTCGCCTCGTTCTTCACTTCGGAGGTGCCCGCTATATCGAACCCTAGCCGCTCCAGTCGACGTATCTGATCCGGCACGTTCTCAAGTGGACCATCACCAAAATGTCCAACGACTTTCATCGACTGCTCCGATTCCCAACTTCGCTGCCAGCGAGCAACACCTTATGTTCCGCCTGCGGTATATTCGACCCGCACGGCATTACCCGCAACCTCAAAAATTGAAATCAGCCTGGAATTAGAACCTAACTTGAAACTCTCAGTCCTTGATCAATCCCCAATAAGCGTCGGCAAAACTGCGCACGAAGCAGTTCAGGCGACGCTGGACCTGGCTGAACTGGCCGACCGATTGGGCTACACCCGCTACTGGCTGGCGGAGCACCACAGCTCCGGCACGCTTGCAGATGCCAGCCCGGAAATCCTGCTCGCGGCCATGAGCATACGGACGAACAATATCCGAATTGGTTCTGGCGGTGTGATGCTCTCGCATTACAGCCCCCTTAAGGTGGCCGAGCAATTTCGGATGCTTGAGGCGCTGGCTCCCGGTCGCGTCGATATGGGCCTCGGGCGTGCTCCCGGCTCCGATCAGGTGGCATCCTACGCGCTTCAGCCCGGCCCCAACTCTTACCCGACGGAGAAGTACCCGCAGCAGGTGTACGACCTGATGCGATATCTGACCGATACGTTCCCGGACGAGCATCCGTTCAGGAACTTGCGCGCAATGCCGGCGGCGCCGGAGTTTGCCTTCCCATGGTTGCTCAGTTCGTCGATGGGCAGCGTCGGCATCGCCGCCAAGCTGGGGCTTCCGTTATCGTTCGCTCACTTCATATCTCAAGATGGCGGACCGGGATTCGTGAAGTGGTATCGCGATAACTTCGAACCATCAAAGTGGTTCGACAAGCCGCGCGTGAACATTGGCATCTCAGCGATCACAGCCGATACAGCCGAACGCGCACACGATCTCGGAACGTGTCGGCACGTGATGCGGCTGATGCGCAATAAAGGCCAGGAAATGAAGGGCGTGCCGTCAGTCGAAGAGATCAAGGCCATGAGTTTTAGCGGTGCCGATGAAGGCTTCATCGAACAGCAACGCGCGAAGTCAGTCGAAGGCGACCCGGAGACGGTCAAAGGCCTGATCGAGGACCTCGCAGAGCAGTACGAGACGGACGATGTAATTGTCCTGACGATCACCCACGACTACGCAGAACGCCAGCGCTCATACGAGTTGCTGGCCGAGGAGTTCGGTCTGAACGGCGAAGGCCGCGTCGACAACTCCATACTGAAAGCTGAAGCCGAATGAGCGACCGACCCAACATCCTCTTTATCCAGTCAGACCAGCACAGCGCGTTCGTATCGGGTTGCTATGGCGATGACGTGGTCGAGACGCCAACGCTTGATGCGCTGGCATCGCGTGGAGTGATATTCGATAACGCGTACTGCGCATCGCCAATCTGCGTCCCATCGCGGATGTCCATGCTATCTGGGCGCATGCCGCATGAAAACGGAGTCTGGACCAATAGCCACATACTGGACTCCGGCATTCCCACCTTCGCCCACTCGCTGGGCGCAGCGGGGTACAGGCCGGTGCAGATTGGCCGAATGCACTTCAACGGTACGGATCAGCTGCACGGGTTCGCCGAGAGATACGTCGGCGATCACGGCCCCAATATGATTGGCGGCACCCCTGCCGACCATGGCTCGCTGGAGGGAACCGCAGGCCCCAGCAGGGTCAGCCTGGAGAAGTCAGGCCACGGCCAGAGTGCTTACGAAGTTCACGATGAGTCTGTGACGGCATCGGCGGTCGAATTCCTTGAGAAGCACGCGGCGGCGCTCGATGATGGCGATACCGACGAACCGTTCTGCGTCGCAATTGGCCTCATGCTGCCTCATCAGCCGTTTGTCGCGCGAAAAGACGACTACAATCACTTCAAGGGCCGCGTCCCACCGCCCGATCATCCGGAAGCCCTCACCGAATCGACGCACCCGTACATCGCGTGGTGGCGCAAACATGCGGGCATCGAAGAGGTGACAGACGAGGAGATCGAGCGCTCACGCACCGCCTACTGGGCGCTCACAAGCAGTCTCGACCGAATGCTGGGGCAGATCATCGGCGTTCTGGAGCGCCACAACCTGCTCGATAACACGCTAATCGTCTATACAACCGACCACGGCGAGCAGGTGGGCGAACACGGCCTCTGGTGGAAGCAGACGTTCTACGAAGAGGCGGCACGGGTGCCGATGATCGTCTCGTGGCCCGACCAGCTACCGCAGGGCATGCGCAATGAGCGAGTCGTCAGCCAGATCGACCTCAACGCCACGATCCTTGATCTCGTCGACGCGCCCGCGCTGCCCGGCTCAAGCGGTCGCACCATGAACGGCATCATCAACGGCCAAGGCGCCGACACGTGGGACGACACGATATTCGTCGAATACTGCACGGAACCCGGCGACCCCGCGCACTCTGAAGGCGATAAGGCCTGGCAGAACCGCATGGTGCGCCGTGGAGACTGGAAGCTCAGCTACTACCACGGCTTCGACCCGCAACTCTTCAACCTGGCAGATGATCCGCACGAGATGACGGATCTGGCGGCGACGCCGGAGCATGCCGAGAAGCGTGACGAACTGATGCATCTGATCCTGCGGGAGTGGGATCCGGAACTGGTCAAAGAGCAGATAGAACAGTTAACCGCCGAGGGCGCAGTCCTGAAGTCGTGGGCAAGCGCGGTGAGTCCAGAAGACGAGTACCGCTGGGACCTTGATCCGAAGATGGATCATTTGGACGGAGGCTAGCAGCTGCGCTGTGCACTGAGTACAGCCGGGTGAGGTCATCAGTTGATGACGCGTAGACCGCAGATGCCGTTCACGCGGTAGCGGCGGGTCTAAGCCCCGCTCTTCTCACGCGATGAAGGGCTGCAGCGTCATCACGTGTGCGTCCCCGGAAGCGGGTCATAGACCCGCCGCTACCGAAGATATGTTCGCCTCGTATGAGTGCGAGCGTGTAATTGGCTGCTGGCCAACGTGTCCCGCCACACCGCTATCCGCCATCCCGGAATCGGAGGCTCAGCGGAGATATCCGGGATCCACGCACGCCCACGCCACGTCAGCGCCCCGCTTCACCTCCCGCATCAAAAGCATCAATCACTGGAGTGCACACACATTCCTTCCGACCATTACTGGTAGATAATTGCTAACACTATGACATTCTCTTTCGGAACATTCAGACGAGTCACCGTGCCCGCCGCGGTTATCGGCCTCAGTCTGGCTCTCGCCTGTGGGACGGATGCCGCGAGCACATTCAATGTTGAAGTGGACCTGCCAACGGTCCCAGTTTCACCAGTTGTACCAACTGTTGATCCGGGCGAAGTAGAGATATCAGTTGCCGAATCTTCCTTCTCAGTAACGGTTCAACGTTATGGAGAGGGAGAACTATTCCTCTCTGCCCCACCCGATTATTACGACGCGTATGACTGGGACACAGCACCCGGCGCAGAGCGCCCCGAGTTCCTGGACGGGGTAGTCCAGCATCGGACCCTCTCACCAGATGTTGGGATACGTGGACTCTCAAATACCGCTGTAGCGCTGCGCGGCAAACAAGGCAATTCTCATGGCTTCAGTTCCGGGTTGCTGTGGTCGAGTGACCCTGAGGCGACCCCAGTCGGCTCTGGTGTGTCCTTCCCACTGACCTCAGCAGATGAAGTTTCACTGGACGTAGGGCAGGATTTTGTCCCATACCTGTTCTTTGAAACGCGCTCTGCGTTTGAGGGAATCATGCTTGTGACCGCTATCGTCGACTATGAACAAGTTGAGTTCGAAATGGACGGGGTGAAGGGCCTGCTCCACGAGTTCAAGACGCTGCCTGGGCGGCGACTGGCCATACCCATCGATTTCGGCAGCTTCCCCGCCGGTGCGCATGACATCGCGTTGCTGGTCTTCCCACACCCCTACAGCGGCTACGGATATGAACCCATTGAACCGGCCCTCCGCACGCTAGACGATTATCGTGTCCTGGACTCTCATCCGGATCAGCGACGCGTCAGGCTGGTGGTAGGTGGCGATGAGACGCCAGCGCGAGTCTTGTCAGTGGACAGCGTTGGCATCGCGCCACCGTCGGAAAACGGATCCAACGGGATGACTATTTTTTCGCGCGCAGGAGCGGCCCATTACCTCGGCGAAAACCGTCTCAAAATGGCGAAGGTCAAGCTGGTAGCGAGTACACGTTTAAGACCTGGTCAAGCTACTTTGAGGGGATGAGAGCTTCTGCACAGGCGCTCATGCTCTTCATGGATTACAAACTCGTCCCGTTTAACGGCGATACGGTGCATGTCGCCGATGTGGCCGCCGGGGATATGATCGCTCTCGACACCACCGTCACGCTTCCTGATGAGCCGGGAGATCACCAGGTGATAGCGCTGATCATCTACGATCCGTATCGCAACATGACGGATTATCGGCTCATGAAGTCAGAGGCTACCCACCAGAAGCTGGTCATCAACGCGCGGTAGCAGCTGCGCTGTGCACTGAGTACAGCCGTGGGGCATCTTTGGTTGATGTGACGTGGCATCCATCCGCAGCTCACGCGGTAGCGGCGGGTCTAAGACCCGCTCTTCGCACGCACCTACAACATCATCACGCTCGCGTCCCCGGAAGCAGGTCTTAGACCCGCCGCTACCGAAGAGAAGATGAGGGCGTGAGTGTGCGATCTGTGGCCACGCGCGGATGCCCGTAACCGCACCCAGATCACCGCGTTCCGCCCCCCATTTCCGCGAAAACACCCCGAATTAACCCACATCGCGCGCCAATCCATATTTCTTCTTCTCCACGGCAGTCCCAAAATTGTGGATAATGGGGAGAGCAAAGTCATTACGGCGTCAGAAACCTGGGGACATCCCAAGTATCTTGGGCCACGACGCTCTTAGAAATTCAAGCCGGTTTAGATAGTCTCGTCTTGTGCGAACAACTGTGTTCGCCGGACGTAAGGAATCCTCAAAGTGCAAGTTCTGTTTCTGGAAGATGTCGCGCCCAACCATCGAGCGGGCGACGTTAAAGAGATCAAAAACGGCTACGGTCGCAACTACCTGATCCCACACGGGAAGGCTACGTTGGCGACTAAAGGCGCGCTACAGCAGGCGGAATCTCTCCGTGCGGCTGCGGCTGAGCGTCGTCTCAAAGAGGCCGAGGACTGGCAGGTTGTTGCAGACGAGCTTTCAACCCGGCCCGTAATCGTCAAGATGCGGTCTGGCCCAACCGGAAGGTTGTACGGCTCTGTCACCAACACACTGATTGCCGCCCAGGTCTCTGAGATGATCGCACGAAAGATTGATCGTCGAGGCATCCGCATCCCGGAGCCAATTCGAACGCTGGGAGTTGTAAAACTCTCCATCAAGCTGTTTGAAGAGGTGGGTTGTGACATTGAACTTCATGTAGAAGGCGAGACTGACGGCTCTGAATTCTTGATTGATGAAGAGCCGGTGAGCGTTGACGAAGCGCTGGCCGCAGTTGATGAAGCCACTGCTGAAGAAGATGCTGCCCCAGAAGCAGAAGCAGGCACTGACAAGTCATCAGACTCTGGTGATGGGGATTCCGAGGACACACCCCAAAGCTAGCGGTTTTTGCTCGCAGACAGACTTCCCCCTCACGACATACGCGCAGAAGAGTCGGTTATCGCCTCTCTGCTTATCGATGGCGAAACTTTAGGCCAGGTCTCATCATTCCTGCTTCCGGACGACTTTTACCGGGAGCGGAATCGCTGGTGTTATGAAGCCGTTCTTGAGCTTTTTAATCGCGGTGAGGCCATCAACCAGGTCACCGTTGCGCATGAGCTTGAGTCCGCCAACCAGATAGAACAGGTTGGCGGCAGCGCCTTTCTTGCCCATGTGATTTCCGCCGTCCCAACGTCGGTCCACATTGAGCACTACGGACGACTGGTCCATCGCACTGCCACGATGCGTCGGCTGATCGCTGCGGCCGATGACATTGCCGATATCGGCTACGAAGACAGTCCTGATATCGACAACGCGCTGAGCGCGGCCGAAAACGTTCTTTTCAGCATTCGGTCGGGTCAGGCATCTCGAGACTTCACGCCACTGCGCGAGGTCTTCGACACTTATCTTGAGAACGACCCCAGTCTTGCCGACCCTACGGACCTCTCAAACCAGCCTGTCATGAGCGGCTTCAGAGATCTGGACAGGCTCCTAGGTGGACTCCAACGCTCGGACATGCTGGTGCTTGCCGCACGCCCATCGATCGGTAAATCGACGGTGGCACTGAATATTGCACGAAACGCCGCTGCAACTGGAATGATCATAGGCATCTTCTCCCTTGAGATGGGGCGTGAGCAGGTTGCTCTTCGCCTGCTCTCAGCAGAGTCTCAGGTGGACACACATCGACTGCGAATGCGCCTGACTGGTGAGACAGAAGACGCCCGTATCGCTGACGCCATCGGTCACCTTTCTGACCTCCCAATCTGGGTGGACGACACGCCGTTGCAGACCGTGGTGGAGATTCGCTCCAAGGCCAGACGCTTGTCCATGGAACACGGACTGGACATGGTCATAGTGGACTACATGCAGCTCATCGAAGGCCGCAGCAGTCGGGGTGACGCGAATCGTGTGCAGGAAGTCAGCGAAATTTCACGTTCCATGAAGGGGCTCGCCAGAGACCTGAATATCCCGGTGGTCGCTATTTCGCAGTTGAGCCGTGCCATTGAGCAGCGCACACAGCACAGGCCACAGCTTTCTGACCTTCGGGACAGTGGTTCGATTGAGCAGGACGCAGACGTTGTGATGTTCATCCACCGTGAGGACAAGTACACGGATGAGGATGAGTGGGCGCGCACCAACCCCGGTCAACCGTACCCGCACAACCTGGCTGAAATCATCGTTGCAAAACATCGGCACGGTCCAACTGACTCCGTGATGCTTGCGGTGCAAGACAACTTCGCAAGATTCGTGGACGCGGCGCGACTGACTGCGTCTACGCCTGAGCGCGTATGAGCGTAACTGGGCCATTCTCACCCAACATGGATTGGGTGCCAGTTCCCGCACCCGTCTTCGGTCAGCTTCTGGCAGATATTGATGATCCAAACGAGCTGAAGATATTGATGCGGACGCTCTGGCATATCAATCGGAAAAAGGGTGCACCTCGCCCCGTCAGCGTCGACGAACTCAGCGCTGATAGTCTCGTGTCAGACGCGATTTCACTTTCTGGTGATGAGTTGGTGACCGAACTCCATCGAGCGCTCGATTCGCTGGCCGCACGAGGTATATTTCTGAGCGTTGGGGATCGTGACGCTGCTACGTATGTAATCAACACTCAGGATGAGCGCGACGCTGTGTCACGATCTGGAATTCCAGTTCGTGACATCGTCAGCGCCGCTCCAGAGACGTGGGATTCACCGTCGGACCGACCTGGAATCTACGAACTTTATGAACAGAACATTGGCGCGTTGACGCCACTCATCGCGGAACGATTGACCGAAGCGGTGGAGGCGCATCCGGAGTCGTGGCTCCGTGAAGCAATCACCATAGCGGTCGAAAACAACGCACGAAACTGGGGATATGTGACAGCCATCCTTGAGCGGTGGCAGACGGAAGGCAGGGAGGATGGAGAGCCTCGACGAGATCCTGAGGAGCTTCGGCAAGAAGAGTTCCGAAAGGCTTTCGCCAAGTACGCCCGGCGCACCTGACAAGGCGGACGGAGTAGAGGATCCCAGCGCCCCCGATTGCGACATTTGCGAAGGGCGCCGATGGATCGCGGTAGAAGCCGATATGGGCACGCCCGAGTTCGGCACAGTTGCGCCGTGCGAGTGCCAGGAGCGCGTATGGGGTGCCAACGTTGGCGCGTCTCTGCGTCGCTACAGTCAGCTTGGCTCACTTGAACGCCTCACGTTTGCGAACCTTGAAGAGCGCGGGCGCGTGGAGCATGTTGAATCTGCAAGTTTCCGCTCTGCCGCTGATGCAGCAAGGGCGTTTTCAACCGACCCGCAGGGCTGGTTTGTTTTGCTTGGACCAAGCGGCACCGGCAAGACGCACCTTGCTGCGGCAATGGCCAACCAGCTTGTAGAGAACGAAAAGGCAGCACTCTACGTCTCAGTACCCGAACTGCTTGATCACCTTCGCGCTGCCTTCGATGGCGAAAACGAGATCACACCGGACAGCATCATCAGCCAGATTGTGATGGCTCCAGTGCTGGTCCTTGATGACATCGGTGTAGGCACGATGACCAACTGGGCCAACGAAAAGGTCGACCGTATCCTGAGCTACCGCTTCAACGGCAGAGCGCCAACCATCCTGGTGACTTCGGTGGATGAGGCGACGCTCGATGAGCGCATTCGGACTCGTATGTTCGACATGATCCTGAGTCAGGTGCATCGGCTAGAGTCGGCGCGCTACGCCCCTGGACTTGAAGACTCTGGTGTGCCGAAGGCTCTGTACGATTCGATGACATTCGGTCTCTTCACGCCCCGTGGCAGATCGGCTTCACCCGCGGATCAGGACACGCTCCGTTTCTCGCTAGACGCCTGCAAAGCGTTCGCTGATGAACCTCAAGGCTGGTTGCTGCTCATGGGCGGCACGGGAACAGGCAAGACCCATCTCTCGGTGGCCATTGCACGCGAGCGGATTGCGCTCGGAGAGTCCGTACTATTTCGTTTTGTGCCAGACCTACTTGACCATCTCAGACGGGCATACGCGCCCAACAGCACTGTCAGCTACGACACTCTGTTTGAACAGGTGAAAACTGCAGATTTACTCATTCTTGACGACCTTGGTGGCGAAAGCTCCAGCCCGTGGGCCGAAGAGAAGCTCTACCAACTCATCGTCTATCGCCACAACAACCGGCTACCCACGGTGATCACAACCCGCCTGCTGCTAGACAGCGATTCAACGAACTCATCCAGCGGGCGTGGCCGACGCCAGACGACATTTACGGACGCCATTGCCTCCCGGTTGAAAGACCAGCGCGTGGTCACAATACTGCCGATCTCTGCGCCCGACTACCGCGAATGACGGGGTCGGATACGCGCAAGCAGAACGGCTGCGTGTTCTGCGAGATCGTGGCGGGGCAGTCTCCGGCAAAGTTTGAGCATCGGGTCGACGACGATGGCAAACTTCTGAATCACCCGGATCTAGTTGCGTTCCACAACAGGCTCGATTGGGCCAGGGTGATGCTTCTGGTCGTTCCACGCTCGCACGTTATGCAAGGTGAATACTGGACCGGAGACCTTCTCAACGAGGCAGCCCGATTGGGGGTGGTACTTGGCGAGTCGCTTTGCCCGGAAGGGTTCCGGCTTATCTCAAACTTTGGCAAGTCAGCGCATCAAAGCCAGGAACACGCGCACCTTCACGTTGTCTCTGGAGCTGGCGAGCAGCGCGACTCTCCCGGGCCGCTAATCACGCAGAATGGCAACATCTCATTGCATCGTGCGAATGCTGCGGGAGTGCCGCTGGCCGTGACGCTGACGCGCCGCGGCGATGCCACGCAGAAGCAACTCTGGACGGGTGATCACTTCGTGCAGGTTGGCCGATCAGCGATCGAGTATGCGTCTGAACACACACCTGAAGGGTTCAGGCTATCGTCAGAGTTCCAGTCACCAGCAGCGGAAACTGGCGCAGGCGGCGGCGAACCGGGTTTGCAGCTTCATGGTGGCGGCCAACTTGACCTCTATATATGATCACGCCGCACTAGCGCGGTCCGAACGTAGGAATCTCCCGCAGTAGCTCTGCGATTTCCGTGGGAATACCGCCGGTGATTGTCACCCGCTGAACCTCACCACCGAACGGCGGCCATAGTTCTCTAAGTTGCTTGCCGTATTTGCTCTCGATATAACTGGCGTCGTTGTCATCCAACTCACCGAGTGGCTCGATCGCGGCCTGAAGCTCTCTGACCTGAGCGCGTACCGCTGCCAATGTCCTGAACGCTGAATCCTCATCCTGAATCTTCCTGAGTTCTAGTGTTAGCGCCTCAATACCTATCGTCCACGCCTCTGCGGCGACCTGAAACTCTGCAGCCCGCGCGTTATCAACACTGGCTCCTCCTCCCAGGCATCCAGGAAGCGCTGTCAGTGCGATGGCCATGATGACAAAAGCCATCATGTGTACTCTGCGTTTGACGATGTGTGGCATGATTCGTTCACAACATATCTACTAATAGCACGCCGCAAAAGGGGTGATTTTGGAAGCATATCTGGGTGTAGATGCTGGTACCACGGCCATCAAAGTACTCGTGGTAAACACTGGAGGCAAGGTCATCAGCGAAGGCGATGCGCCAATGCCGATCTCTGTTCCTCACCCCGGGTGGTCAGAACAAAACCCAAAGGACTGGTGGGATGGTGTGATCGCCGCCGTGCGACAGGCAATGGGCACTCTTTCCGATGCGGTGGACATCAAGGCGATCGGCCTCTCCGGCCAGATGCACAGCCTTGTCGCGCTTGATTCGAACGATGAAATTATTCGCCCTGCCATCCTCTGGAATGACACCCGAACGGCCGCTCAGTGCCGGGAGATCGAAGAGAGACTCGGTAGAGACGGGCTGCGTGACCTGGTCGGCAACCCGGCGCTGGAAGGTTTCACCGCGCCAAAGCTTCTCTGGATGAGGGATCACGAGCCAGACGAGTACGCGCGAATCGCGCACGTCCTTCTGCCCAAGGACTACGTGCGGCTGAAACTCACAGGCGTGAAGGCCATGGACCCATCCGACGCAGCGGGAACACTGATGTTCGATATCACTGAGAGTCGGTGGTCCAGCGAGGCGCTGGCGATGATGGATATACCGGAGGCATGGCTTCCCGAGATTGTGGCATCACACGAAGTCTCCGGTACGCTCACACAAGCGGCCTCTGATGCACTTGGCATCCCCGCAGGAATTCCAGTAGCCGGAGGTGCGGCTGACAACGCGGCAGCGGCGATTGGCTCAGCCGTCACCACACCGGGAACAGCGATGATCAGCATTGGCACCGGTGGCACAGTGGTCGCGCCAATCCCAAACCCGGCGGTAGATCCGGGCCTCCGATTGCACACGTTCAACCACGCTGAGCCAGATGCATGGTATCTGATGGGCGTGGTGCTGGCGGCTGGATCAGCACTGGCGTGGTGGCGCGAGCAAATCTGCGGTACGAAGTCATTCGATGAACTAGTAACAGAGGCAACCGAAACGTCGCCGGGTTCAGATGGCCTCACATTCCTGCCCTACATCACGGGCAACCGAACACCCCACGCCAACGCTGATGCTCGCGGCGCGTTCATAGGTCTCCACGCGGGCCACACCCGCGCACACATGACGCGCTCAGTGATCGAAGGAGTCACATTCTCGCTCTTCGACTCCTACCAGTTGATCCTGGCGCAGACTGAGACTCCAACCGAGTTGATCGGAACAAGCGGAGGGATGCGGTCGACGTTCTGGCAGCAGATGGTCGCAGATGTATTCGACGTGCCGCTCACGCCAGTGGAAAGCTCCGGTTCGCCGTATGGTGCGGCCATCCTTGCGGCATGCGCGGCCGGGCAGTTCAACCGGCCATCAGAAGTGACAGCGAAATGGGTAACGCGCGGTGAAACAGGAACGCCCAATCGCGCTCACTCCGACGCGTATCAAAGTGCCTACGGTCGGTTCAACGAGCTGTACAGCCAACTACAGGGGCACTTCGCTCCGCGCTCATAGTCACCCGTAACAAGCGCGCTATTCTGCGTCAAATCGAGTGTGTGTTCTCCTCCCCCGACTATCTGGCTAGCACCATATACGCAGCTCATACGCAGTTCTAACGTTGTGCTAATGGAAAGAGGAGAACGCGCAGTGCGTAACTCCAAACCGGTATATCCCGTCGATAGCACTGGCGATAGGCGCGGACAACGAGGAGAATTATATTGAGACTCAAGAGCAATCCGGCTGCTGACCAGCGCGGAATAACTGGACTGGAGACCCCCATCATCCTGATCGCATTTGTGGTCGTGGCGTCGGTCTTTGCCTTCACAGTACTTTCGACAGGTATCTTTGCATCAGAGCGAAGCAAGGAAACCGTATTCGCAGGCATCGAGGAAGCGCAGAGCTCCATCGAGCCACGAGGCAGCGTCGTCGCCTACAAGGGCGTCCTTGCTGACTCAACGTCAACCGTCTTCAAGGTTACGTTCGTTGTATCGAACCCCATCGCAGGCGAGCCGGTCGACCTGACCGCTGACTACGCTGCTACCGACTCCGGTACAGACCCAACAGTCGTTGCGAGCGCCGAGTCCGTAACGGTAATCTCGTACGTAGACAAGAACCAGGTCCTCAATGACATGCCGTGGACCGTTGCCTGGCTTGGCAACAACGACGGTGACAATCTCCTTGAGGACAATGAGAAGGCAGAGATCACTGTCTGGCTGCTCAACCGAGCAAACGCCACAGCGATCGGCACCGCCGGCTCTATTGCGTACCAGACCACAGAGGGTGGCATGTACTCAACCGCCACGGTTCTGACCACGAACGATGAGTTCACAATTGAGATGAAGCCGCCATCAGGCGCAGTGCTGAACATCCAGCGCTCAACCCCGTCGCAGTTCGACACGGTGATGGACCTGAACTGATAAGTTAGAGAATTTGATCAAAGCGATTGACGCTGGTGATCAAAGTGAGCGGCCCCGGAAAATTCCGGGGCCGTTTCGCGTCTAAAGCTTGATCAGGACCTTCCCAGTTCCCGGTGATGGAGAGCGTGCGTAATCGAAAGCTTCGATTGCGTCTGCAAACGGAAATCTGTGAGTCACAAGAGGAGCGACGTTGATCTGGCCAGATGCCACCAACTCGATAGCCGCTGCGTAGGCGTTGGCGTACCTGAACACACCGTGAATATCCAATTCCTTCACGCCCGCTGTGACTGAGTCGAAACTGAGGTTCTCTCCGGAAATTCCTACGATAGCGATACGCCCACCAGCGCTAATGCCATCGATCAGCCTGGGCAGCGAATCAGAATGCCCTGAGGCCTCCAATCCCACGTCAAAGTCCTCGCTCAGGCCGTCAGTCCTAACGTCCACGACCGAATCTGCTCCAAGAGCCAATGCCCGTTCCAACTGTTCCGATACAACATCAGCCACGATGATCCGAGATGCGCCTGCCGCCTTCGCCACAAGTACGCATACCGCGCCAATCGTACCTGCGCCAGTGATCGCTATCGCGTCACCAGCATTCACCCCGGCACGCTTGATGGCATGTACGGCGACCGAAAGAGGCTCCATGAGTGCGCCATCTTCCAGAGTCATCCCCGGTGGGAGTTTGAACGTACACTTCGCGGGATGCACCACGTACTCCGCGAGCGAGCCGTCGTAAGGCGGCGTGGCCCAGAACGCCATGTCCGGGCACAGGTTGTAGCGCCCCGAATCGCAGTAGCTACAACTGCCGCAAGAGACGCCCGGCTCCATTGCGACGAGGTCCCCGACAACGAGGTCATCGACGCCGTTACCAACCGCCTCGACAACACCCGCAGTCTCGTGCCCGAGGACCATCGGCTTCTCGACCACAAAGTCGCCAATACGACCGTGTTCGTAGTAGTGAACGTCGCTGCCGCAGATACCAACGGTGTCGACTTTTACGCGTACCATTCCTGCGAGTGGATCACCCGGATCAGGAATCTCCGCTATCTCCAGATCAAGCGGCCTGTTCAGCACCAGTGCTTTCATGAATTAGTTCGCACCCTCGCCACCGTCCAACGGAATGATCGTACCGTTCAGGAAGTCCGACTTTGGCGACGCCAGGAACAGCGCCAGGTCAGCTACCTCATGCGCCTCACCAAACCGACCAGCAGGAATGCGAGATCGTTTGTAGTCCGTGCGCGGTCCGGGCGTCCAGATCGCCTCGCCCATTGGCGTCAGAATGACCGTTGGCGAGATGCAATTGGACTGCACACCATGCGCCCCAAACTCCACGGCCATCGACTTCGTGGCCATCTGAATCCCAGCCTTGGATGCGCTGTACGCCACGTTGTTTGGGATGGCGCGTAAGCCAGCCCTTGAGGCCACGTTGATGATCTTGCCGTGGCCTCGCTCAACCATGCCCGGTGCGAACGCCTGTGCCAGCAACACCGGTGCCAGTAAGTTGACGTTCATGGTCGTGTTCCACTCATCGAGGCCCAGATCGGGTATCGACTGCGGAATCGTCAGCCCGGCGTTGTTCACGAGGACGTCTACCCGCCCCCACTCGCCAAGAACTTCAGCGCCAAGCGCGATCACGGCGTCTGCATCCGCCATCTCCGCCCGGTGGGTGGATACCTTTGCGCCCAGCGCTTTACATGAGTCAGCGATATCCTTCAGCCCGTCAACGTCGCGTGCGGTCAGCACAAGGTCAGCGCCGGCTTCGGCATATGCTTCTGCGATCGCGACGCCAATGCCCTTTGACGCACCCGAGACAAATGCGATTTTGCCCTTGAGCGAAAGCTCGTTGCCTTCTGTCATCTACTTCTCCTGAGTTGGATTATTAGTTAAATATCGGTTGTGTTTAGTAATATCGGATATAATTCTTAGTGACTGAACTCCAAATCGAGTTCGTCGATTCCCTGTTATACCAGCAACTGGCATCAGGAGCGCCCCAACATGGCGCAATCAACCTTCACATCACCCCCGCAATCACCCCGCTCACGGCGGACGGTGATAATCGCGGCAGTGGCTGTAGCGGTGATGGCAATTGCATTCGCAACGGCGGCGATTGTGCTGATTCTGGACGATGAGTCTGAAGGGACGGGTACTTTCACTAGTACCGAAATCATCGATGAGTCCGATTCAACGCCACGGCCCAGGCGAGGATCTACTTTCAACGATGTAATTGCAGCGGCCTTCGCTCATCTTCATTCGATCGACCAGTTCAAAATCATTGGTGAGTTTGATGCGTAGAGCCAGTATCAATCCACTAATGCGCGTCCTCCCGTGCCTTTAGATCCAACGGCACCCGTACTCATCCATGGAAGTTCCTCAAAAGTATCGGGGGAGTTCGTTGGTCCAAGCGCGTTTGATCTGAAGTTTTCAACGGAGAAGCAGGTAGTCGACCCATTTTTCCTGAATCGTGTATTCAGCCCAGGAGAGCGAGCCAGCTTGGTAGACGGAATTGGATTTGATGTTCCTGACCCCATCGAAGTACCGGCATCAGTGATAACGGTTGCCGCTTCAGACGGCCAGATCACTTCAGGCCAACCAGGGTTCGTGGCGCGCGATACGTCCGGCGCAGAAGTTCACAAGCTGGTTCTAGATTTTATTTCTGAGGCGCTTGGGCGGGGGCCAAATCGCTGGTCGACGGACACTTACCTGCAGATTGCCCGCTTTGAAGAACTTGGTACGCACTTTCGCGGTGAAAAACTGGTAACTGACTATCGCTCAACCGCACCTCTATCCAAGTCTGGGGCAACGATATTTTGGATAGATGTGAATTTAGGCTATCTCAGGGCGATTGAAACGGGAGCCAAGGTAGAAGTTCCTCGGACATTCGACTTCACACCAGGGTTCGAGGAACGGGAGACGTTCCGCAAATACGCCGAGATCATCTTCACCTACCCAGACGACGGTCCTGCCGGAAAACGACAGGGCAGCTACTAATGCGCCACCCGTCATCCGAAGGTAACGCCAGCGCTTTCAAGTGCCCGTGCGGCAGGCACCTTAGAATTCTAGGCCTACTTTGACTACGCCTTCTTCTCGGGCCTGAGCCACGTCGAATGCGTGTTGGGTTTCGGTGCCGGGGAAGCGGTGTGAGATTACCGGTCCAACATCTATCTGCCCTGAGACAATCCAATCCAGCGCCTGCGCAAAGCTGGCAAGACCCGGCTCATCCTGGGCGCCGAGCCGGGTGTAGGCCGATATGCGCTTGCGGAACCACGTATCGAAGTCAAAGGGAACTTTGCCACTGCCCTCTGGGAGGCCAAATAGCACGACCTGGCCTTCGTCTCGGGCTACGTGGAACGCCTGGCTGAGGGTTGGCGTGCTACCCACCGCCTCGATCACCAGATCAGCGCCCTTGCCGCCCGTGAGGTCGTTCACGGCCTGCGTCGCCGCATCGCCCGTCACGTCTATCGTCGTATCGACGCCGTACTTGCGACCTAGCTCCCGCCTGTGGGCTACCGGCTCAATGGAAATAACCTGCTCGACACCGAGACGTTTCAGCACGAAGTCCCAGAAGAGACCTGCACTGCCCTGCCCCATCACCACCGCCGTCTGCCCGAAAACCTGCGGTAGCTTCATCGCGGCGAAGATCACGGTGCCAAGCTGCTGCGCGAGCGATATCTCGCCGGCATCACCCTCGTCAGG
>Ga0115002_10001218_pt1 | contig 35696 bp, 21 predicted proteins | sample ArcticOcean_MG_C_8_FD_89576 | JGI IMG/M metagenome (GOLD analysis project Ga0115002, IMG submission 89576) | Marine microbial communities from western Arctic Ocean - ArcticOcean_MG_CB11_86 | ecosystem: Environmental > Aquatic > Marine > Oceanic | place: Arctic Ocean: Canada Basin | collected... | reverse complement strand
TGGCCGCCCAGTAGTTGGGGACCTTCCAGGACCCGAAAGTACCGAGGACTGGACATTCATTGCAGCTAGTTACGACTCAGCGGCTGGCACTGTTTCGGTTTATGTGGATCTGGACGCATCCTCTGTAGCTGATGCACTTGTAGCAGTGACCGAAACGGCCAGGTGGAACAATGGTCAGGGAACTTTTGCCATAGGTGGACTAAGGCCTGACAACACGACCGAACTCTGGGACGGTGCTATCGATAACGTTTTTGTTTACAATGAAGCGCTGTCCGAAGAGGAAATTGATGCGCTGAGAACCGATTTAGTCGGAATAGAAAGAGGTGATCCACGCATTGTGATTTCACGCGATAAGCCACTTTTTGGAATGATCAGAACTGGTATAGTTCCAGAGGCCGAAAAGCGTTCGATTACCATTCGCAACACCGGGGAAGACAATGACCTCAACATCACTGAAATCGCGATTACCGGTGATGATGCAAGCGCATACTCATTAACAGATGAACCCTTTGTCCTTGCCCCTGGAGAGGAGAAAACAATTGAAATCACTCTTACAACTGATGGCGTAGCTGGTGATTATGTGGCTTCTCTGGAAATTCAAAGTGATGATTCTGACAATCCTACCATGACCATTGAACTTGATACTACTATTGAATTGATACCGCCTGCGACGCTTCTTGCGTTTTACACATTTGACGACCCCAATAACCCGTTCGCAGACAGTTCTGGGAACGGAAATGATCTTGCCCAGGGTAACGGAGTAGAACCGAGCTGGGGCGCAGACATAGGATTTAAAGGATCCGGTGCGCATGACTTTACCGGTGGTACCCTCCTTTCGCCGATTGACATTAATGCAGGAACACTGCCCGATATGTCTTGGGGCGCATGGGTGCGCACTAACAACACGGAACCCGGGCTGCGCAAGGTCATGGGGCATGATAATGGCGCTTGGGACCGGACCCTTGGTCTTGACAGTCGCAATGGCCAATTCCGTTACACCTCATTCACCGGGATTGGTCGCCCAGTAGTTGGGGATCTTCCGGGACCCGAAAATACGGAGGACTGGACATTCCTTGCCGCTAATTACGACTCGAAGGACTCAACGGTTTCAGTTTACGTCGATTTGGATGCATCTACTATCGATGATGATTTGGTGAAGGTGACAGAACCCGCCAGATGGAACACCGGTCAGGACTCTTTTGCCATTGGTGGCATACGACCTGATAACACAACTGAACTTTGGGACGGAGCTATCGACAATGTTTTTGTTTACGAGGGCATCTTGACTGATGAGGAAATGAAAGACCTCCGTGATCGTGCCGCAATTGTGGGTGAGGTTTTGCGCATTACAGAAGTCGTTCGCAACCCCGATAATTCGTTTACCCTGACCTGGACATCCAATCCTAATGCAGGAACGACCTACACTGTTCTGTTCAGTCAGGACCTAAGCGAACCTTTGGAATTCTGGGGAGACGACGATGATAGCGTGGCGAGTGGTGGAGAAACGACAACTCATACCACAGGCATATTTGAAGCTGTTGATAAATTGTTTTTGATAGTAAAAAAGAACGAGTAATTGAGGCATTCGGACTGACACAAGAAGAGCAAAGGCTTGTGCATTGCCTTGGCAATCGATTTTGGCTCATTTTTGCCGGGGCATAAATAAAAAGATCCTACGGTTTATTATTCCTATCTCATTCCTTAGTTCAGGCCACACTTGCGATTATTGACACGGGTTAATGAAATGGAAAGCTCATCATCTATCTCACTTGAGGAAAACCAACAATCGATCCATATTAAGATAACCCCTTATATAAGACTCTCCTCAAATGACATTCATTCGTCTCATCATCCTCAGTTCCCTGACATTCGTATCTACCTCATTAGCTGAAAAATATCCTCCCCCTCCTGGCGGCTGGGACTACAGCTACGACGGCAACTCGGATTCAAATATATCTACCAAGGCGCTGGACGGAACGTGGGACCATAACAACAGTTCAGATCATTGGGACGGGACCGTGCCCGGGACCGGTAATCCTGGAGGAGTGGCCACGGTCCCCATAAGTGGTGAACCTGGGAACAAGGCACTACAAATCGTGGACGCAGTCAAGTCTTCAGGAACGAACAATAACCGCAGGCTGACACTGACCCATAACTTGGAAACGAACGAAGGGACACCAGCAAACTTTATGGACGACGGTGCAACTTTCGCCTTCAGGCTGCGCCTCCCCGAATCAGCAACTGATCTGCAAAATGCTCCCAATGGGTTAAATCCTCATAGTGGAGCAAAAGGAATCATTAATTTTCGAGGATTTAAGGGCCGGGTAGGTTTTGCGTTTGGAATCGCAGGCACTGATTCTGCTTATGAGGAAAGCGGAATGTTCATCAGTGACAGTTCTAATACAATATTCAAAAGCCTCGATCCTACTGCCTGGAACGAGTTCTGGGTAACGATAAGGAAAAGCGAAGAGAACACAGAAAGGTACGACCTCAAGATCTACATGAACGAAGCGACTGTACCTAATTTCTCTGAGACTATATCCTTAGCAACGAGCAGTGACGAAACGTATGCTTACATGTCCATGCAACTCTCATCGACTTCTGACCAGGGAGCCGTAGAAATTGATTATATCGCTTATAAGAATGGACTCTTCCTGCCAAACAATTCAGACAATGATGAACTGCCCGACACTTGGGAGTTGAGCCACTTCCCTAACCTTCTTGAAAATGAGAACGGGGACCCGGATGATGACGGGCTCATCAATGGGAGCGAGTTCACCTATAACACGGATCCCAATTCATCGGACACAGATTCAGACGGAGTCAATGATGGGCATGAAGTCAATGTTTCCGGAACGGACCCCACTTCCCCCGACACTGATGATGACGGGTTAAGTGACGGCGAAGAAATTAACAGGGAACCACCCACTAACCCTAAATTAGCCGACACGGATTCGGACGGGCTCGGGGACCTTGAAGAATTAGAAACATATAAGACCGAACCAACAAAGAGTGACACTGATGACGATGGTTATGAGGACAGTATCGAAATAACATCCGGTTCTGACCCTAACGATACAAATAGCGTCCCCAGCTTCCCGACCCTCGACGGTCTACTGATCAGTGAATTCATGGCAAGCAACAGCTCTTCAATCCTCGACTCGGACAATGAAAGCTCTGACTGGATTGAACTTTGGAATCCGACCAATTCAGAAATATCACTTAACAACTACTACCTCACTGATGATGCTGGGCGGCTCAACAAATGGGCAATTCCCAACATCAGTATTGGCCCGAATAAATTCCTGGTCATTTTTGCCTCAGATAAGGACCGCAATGATCCGTCCGAGGAACTGCATGCTGATTTTCAGCTCAGTTCATCTGAAGGATCTTACGTAGCGCTGACTCGCCAGAATGAAGATACTAATTTTACAGTTGTGTCAGCTCATGGCCTTTACCCTCGTCAGGTTGAGGATATTTCTTATGGAGTTTTCGGAGATAAGTCACCCCTCTCATTGGGGTTCTTTAAAGAACCTTCACCGGGCGCTTTGAACGATGATATCGGAGTTGAGGGTTTTGTTAAGGACACCACGTTCAGCACGGACAGAGGAATATATGAAGAACCTTTCAAAACAACGATCACTACGGAAACACCGGGAGCCACGATCGTTTATACCACTGATGGAACTGTCCCATCCAAAAGTAACGGAATTAAAGTTCCCTCTAAAAATATTGTCACTGTACCGAGCGTGGAGATTGAAGTGTCGAAGACCACGGCCATTAGGGCGATGGCTTACAGAGAAAACTATGAACCCACAAACGTCGACACTCACACATACATCTTCCCTACCGACATTCTCAAGCAATCGAGGAGCACCGTCCCGGACCATGTGAACTGGGGACATGCTGGACCTGACTATGAAATGGATCCGGAAATAGTGAACCATGCATCTCCCGAAGTTAGTCCAATCCCGGAAGACTTTCTCCGGGTACCTACAATTTCTCTTGTCCTTGATTGGAATGAATTTTTTGGAAATCGTGGAATATATATTCAGGGAGAAAGCTCAGAGAGGGCCACTTCCATTGAATACATCAATCCTGATAGAAATCTTGAAGACCCTAACTCAGCCAAAGGATTCCAGATCGAGGGAACTGTTCAAATTGTCGGCGGATCATCTACCAGTAGATGGAAATCCGACAAGTTGTCACTCCGACTCAAGTTCCTGAAGGATCTTCGATATCCATTATATGGAACTGCTCGAGCTAGCCGATTTGACACTCTGGTCCTGGACAACCGCCTCAACAATGTCTGGCATTATAATCGCGGTGAGAGTCAGAGAGTCAGAGCACAGTACACTCATGATCAGTTTCCTGCTGACCTGCACACGGCCATGGGGGGAATCTCTCCTACCGGCCACCATGTCCTACTCTACATTAACGGAGTCTTGTGGGGAATCAGTGAACTCCATGAAAGACCAGATGATAATTTTGCAGCTCAGTACCTAGGTGGGAACAATGATGATTATGATGCAATGAAGCACCGAACATCTACGGCAGTGCACGGAACAACGGCTAATTATGGGAAAATGCTCAACCTTGCCCGAAAAGACATGGATGAGCAGGAAAACTATGAAGCGGTCGCTGATGTACTTCATATCGATAACTTTATCACTTACATGATTGCCAACTATTATGTCGGCAACACGGACTGGGCACACCAGAACTGGTACGCAACATATAACAAAGTGAGTCCTGACGGAAAATGGTATTATCATAGCTGGGATCCGGAGCACTGCATGGAGAGTACCGGACAAGATTCGACTGGAAGGAACGATTCTGGAGGACCCACTGAGGTCTTTCACAGGCTCATTAAGAATCAAGAATTCAAGTTACGCTTTGCGGATATCGTCAGAAAACATTTCTTTAACGGAGGAGTCCTGACTCCTGAAGAGACTGCAAAGGCCTACCTGAAGCTAGCCGATCCAATAGAAAAAGTTGTCCGTATAGAATCCGCAAGATGGGGTGATAATGCACGCCACCCTCCATACACTCGGCTGGATTGGATTAAGACCCGGGACCAACTACTCGGCAAGGCTTCCGGGAGCGCTTCAGATAATTATTTTCCAAGGAGAACGGACATTGTATTAAACCAGTTCAAGTCAAGGAAATGGTACCCGAGCACCGCGGCACCAGACTTCTCACAGCATGGCGGGTCCGTCTCATCTAATTTTAATCTATCAATTGATAGCTCAAGTAACGGAACTATCTACTATACCTTGGACGGAACTGACCCGCGGACACCTGCATCGGCGGCAGTCGTTACTGAGCACGTGTTAGTACCTGAGGTATCCACTAAACGTGCGATCATGCCGGTGGATAATTCACTCGCCAATACATGGTTCGGCATCAATTTTGATGATTCTTCATGGGCAGAAGGTGAACTCGGAGCCGGCTACGATTCGACGAACGGAAGATACATCGAGATCATTGATCCCAATTTCAATTTCTCGGATCAGACCGATTCAAGTAAAGCGGAAACCATTTACATGAGAATGGATTTTGAAATCGATGATCCTTCACTCTTTGATACATTGATTCTAAGAGTTCGCTATGATGACGGATTCGTCGCCTACTTGAACGGAACAGAAGTTGTCAGGGACCGGGCCGGGGGCAGCCCAGGGACTCCGTTAAGATACGATGCCACGGCCTCTTCGAGTCATACCGATTCACAGGCCGAAGTCTTTCAGTCTTTCCTTATCTCGGAAAAAGCGAATCTATTGAAAAAAGGCAATAACGTTCTAGCCATTCATGGGCTCAACGTGAGCGCAGGATCCAGTGACTTTCTAATCGACGCTGCTCTCATTGCCGCTGAAGGGATCGGAGGCGGTAACGGAGGACTCTCAGACACTGCCATTACTTATGACGGTTCAATTGGACCGCCTAGACCTGAGACGATGGTCCGGGCACGTGCCTTCTCAGGTAACGAATGGTCCGCTCTGACAGAAGCGGTCTTCCTCACTGACGTCGATCCGGCCGGGCCTCAGAACCTTGTAATATCAAAAATCCATTATCGCCCATTAGCTCCCACTGATGCTGAAACAGAAGCCGGACACAATGACCGGAACGACTTCGAATATATTGAACTGATGAACATCGGTAATGAGAGCGTCGATTTGAGAGGCGTGATCTTTAATAAGGGAGTCGATTTTGATTTTAATGAAGGAAATTCTCTAGTCATTGAATCAGGGAAAAGAGCTCTCATTGTCGAAAATGATGATGCCTTCGGGAACCGTTTTGGGAATGGCCTTCCAGTACTAGGGAAGTTTGCCAATAATACCAATCTATCTAATGGCGGAGAAAGGATCCTATTATTAGCGGCCGACGGCAGCATAATCAGAGACTTTAAATATGATGATGATTCCCCATGGCCTGAGACGGCCGACGGCAAAGGGTATGCCCTCGTACTTAGAAACCCAGAGTCGAATCCAGATCACAAGGTTCCGGAAAACTGGCAGCCCAGTTCTGTCCTCGGTGGGAACCCCGGATCAGAAACACCAACGATAGGATTTGATGATTGGCAAATAAGTAACTTTTCGAAGTCCGAACTTGAAAATATAGATATTTCCGGACTAGGAGCCAATCCTGATGGGGACCTTTTAACCAATCTCGAAGAATTTCTGTCAGGCAATGCTCCTAAGTCATTCGATCCGTCAGATGCTTTACTGGATATCAAAGTTGAAAAAATTAGCCCAGATCAAGGGCAAGAAGAATCCGCATTCTTAAGGCTCAGATTAAATAAAGATGCTCGCTCTTCCCTAGACTGGAAAGTCTTAGGATCCTCTGACGGATCGAACTGGGAAGACGCAATGAAGTTCCTAGAATATTCGGACACAGAAGACCTTGGGAACGGCAATGAGCGTGTCCGTTATCGAATCAAAGTACAGCAAACTGAGAAAAAGATTTTCTTCCGGATACAAACCCGCCCCTGACAAGATCAAGCAATAAGATCCATGACCGGTTCCCCGCTAGATATCATCAGCGGACGGTCTTGAGTATCATAAATGTGGAGTCTGGGATCAATGCCGAGCAAGTAGTAAATGGTTGCAGTTAAATCTTCAGGGGTCACCGGGTCCTCTTCCGGCTCAGATGCATGCTTATCAGATTTTCCATAAACGAATCCCTTTTTAACACCGCCCCCCGCCAAGAGCACACTATAGCATTGAGGCCAATGATCACGGCTGGCATTTTTATTAATCTTTGGCGTCCTGCCAAACTCACCCATCCAAACAACAAGAGTTTCGTCAAGCATTCCTCGTTGATCCAAATCCTCAATTAGGGTAGGCAAGGTTTGGTCTGTTATTGGCAAGTGATAGGCTTCTACGATTGGATACATCCGGGTATTATCAAAACCATGGGTGTCCCAACCGCCGTTTGTCTTGCTCCTACCACCAATGACGTTTGAGAAATAGCAAGTCGTAAACTTCACGCCCGCTTCAGCCAATCTTCTAGCCAAAAGACAACCTTGTCCATAAGTGGAACGTCCATACTTTTCCCTCAGCCATCTTGGTTCCTTGGATACATCAAATGCGTTCCTGACCCTAGGAGAATTTAACATTCCAAGGGCATTCTTGTAGTAATCATCAAGACCACGCGCTCGTTCTGAAAACTCAAGCATTCTGGACTGTTGATCAATGATCGTCTGCAAACCTCGCCGAGATTGTATTCGGTCAAGGCTCAAGCCTTCCGGAAGGCTCAACTCAGGAAGCTTAAAATCATCTTTGTTCGGATCTCTAGGAATGAAAAGCGGATCATACTTCTTACCAAGAAAACTTGCATGCTGGCCAGGGGTCCTTGATCCGTCCGCGATCACATGCGGGTAGGAAACAAAGGTAGGCATTCCATTATCTGCATTGGGCGCAAACTTACTAACCACGGAACCGTACGCAGGGTAAAGATCTGGAAGGTCTCGGAGCCGCTGATCATCACTGGGTGGTGCATGACCGGTCAGGGCATAATAACCAGCAGAATTATGATTCTTCATCTTGTGGTGAAGAGTCCGAACCACGGTACATTTGTCCATATGCTTAGCCATTCTTGGCAAATGCTCACAAATCTCAATGTCAGGACAAGTGGTCCTTATCTGTGCATGTGGTGACCTGTATTCTTTCGGTGAATCAGGTTTCATGTCGAGAATATCGACCTGACTCGGTCCTCCCCACTGAAAAAGAAAAATGACCGACTTGGCTCGAGCCATGACCTTGGGCCGGGCCGATGCCAACTCATCAGCACGCAAGAAATCAGGAACATTCATACCGAGCATTCCCATGCCTCCCGCACTGAGCAGTGTGCGGCGAGAAACTGACACCTTTTCGAGACTCTTGCAGTGGAACCGTTTCATTTTCTTAATAAAAATTCCTTAGCATTTAAGAGGCCCCAGGAAATATCCTCCATTGCCGATCTTCTGTTCTCCGCCAAGCTAACATAACTGAGCATCATCGACCATTCTGCTGAGGAAGGAGGCCTCGTGAGTACTGCCCAATATAACTCATTAATAATTTGAAGATCATCTTTTCCCTGCCCGATGAGATGACCAATACGGTTATTTTCCTTCTCGATGATCCCATTGATCGTTTCACCCGCAGTCATCTCAAAGACTTGTGCGAGAGTCGTGTCATTACTTCTTTCAGTATCAGAATTAGTGAGGCGGGCCGGTTTTCCAAAGACTTTCAAGAAACGGTCCCCATGGTGTGGCTTATTCGACAAATGCACGGACTCGACTCCAGGCATACTGATTGCTCTAATGCTCTTCGATGTATCAGAAAATTCTGCCTTCACGGACATGGATTGATGAACAGCATCGATGACCACTTCGGCTGGATATCGCATGACCTTTGCCCTTGCAAAGTTCTCTTCCGTTCCAACGTCCAGAACTTCCTCAGGATCAGAGGATAACTGGTAAGTCGCAGAATTAGCAATAAGCTTAATTAGTTCTCGCTGATTGAAACCACTTTTAATTAGTTCATTTACAAGAAAATCGATCAGTTGTGGATTCGATGCTGGATTCGTCTCACGCACATCATCAACCGGATCAATTAGAGGCTGACCCATTAAGTTGGACCAGATCCGGTTCGCCTGCACCTTAGCAAATCTTGGATGAGAAGTGATCCAAGAAGAAAGCTCGTCGAGTCTATTATCAAATGACTTAAGAGGGGCTGCATTAGCGTCAAGGAAGCCCGGGACAGGACGTTCCTTGGTCCTCGGATCTTTTAGTAATTTCTTTTGGTCCATATCCTTGATCGGAACCAACTTCACTATCTGCTCACCGACGAACCTGTGCTTATCAAATCCGTCCTTCTTCTTATTCTCAATGATCTCATAGTCAATGGCGTCAAAGATCGCAGCAAATCTATAATAGTCCTCTTGCCTAACATTTTCAAAAGGATGATCATGACACTTAGCGCAATTTATCCTCGTTCCAATGAAGACCTGTGCAACGGCCTCAGCCCTGTCCACTGGAAATCTCAATGCCCTATAAAAATTTGCCGGGGGATTCTCGTAAGTGCTCCCAGTTGCACACAGAATGTCACGGGTAAATTGATTCAACGGCTTCCCTTGTTCTATCATTTCAGATAACCAAGTGTATATTTTTTTCACTCCCTTTGAGTCCAAGGTCTTTTCCTCAACCCTAAGTAAATCAGCCCATTTGAGCGCCCAATAATTTGCGTATTCTTTTGATTTTAGCAATTCATCGACGAGCCGCGACCGCTTATCTTTCCTTTCATCTAATAGAAATGACTTAGCAGTTCCTGGTTCCGGCAATGAACCAGTGATATCCAAACTCACGCGCCTAAGAAAAGTCAGATCGTCAGAAATCTTTGCAGGATTCTGACGGAACAATTTCAATTTTGAAAAAACATGTTCGTCTACTCGGTTCCTAGGTTCTGGACCATTCCATTCATAGCCGCTCTGAGATTTAATCATTGCCGCCCGCATCGATGCCCTACCATTCAAGTACCTCACAAAGACGGTCGTTTCCCCTGGCTGCTTGAACTCAATGTTTCCAATATCACTGACCTCAGCTATCAGATTCGAACTTTCAAAAACTGCCCAACGAGTCACGTCTATCTGCTTACCATCCGAAAAATTAGCCTTAACCTTAATATCAATTCTTTGTTCAGGAGCTGATATAATCGCAACGGGTGGTGATATCTGAATAGATTCGAGCTCGGGCTTCGTCTCTAAATCAGTGCTCGCTCCTGCTCTGATCCATTCTAGTAGAATGCGATACTCATCTGAACCTACATCAAAACGTTTTCCTCCCTCATGCTTGCTCTGTTGGGTCGGCTTGAGGAGAATCTTACTTGATTCAGGATCCTTAAGATTCACGCGCTTACCTGATGATAGAATCTCCTTATGATCGTGACTCGAGTCTCCACCCCATAACGATAATTTAAACCCTCCCTTGCCATCCTGATTCCCATGACATCCTCCGGCATTGCATCCAGACTTAGAAATCACAGCCATCACATCTCGCGAAAAACTCACCTCTCCAAAAGCGAACAATGGAAAAGATAAAGTAATTGCGGCTAAAAGAATTACGGATTTGAATGGCAAGGTAACCAAGATTGCCCCAACTGAAGGGCACTCTCAAGCATTATCCGATTCTCTAAACATAACGACATGAGGTATTGAGGCCTCCTCAAAAATTGGTCCTTCTTGTCGATAACCTAGTGATTCATAAAATTCAGTGACCGCAACTTGTGAATGCAGATACGTTCGAACCATCCCGAGTGATTCTGACTGCTTAATAAGATTTCTCATAATTTCAGATCCTATACCTGATCCTCTCCACTCCTTCAAAACAGCTAAACGACCTATCTTTCCTTCAGGAGAAAGTCTTCCCGTTCCCAGCGCCTTTCCCGAGCTGTCATGGGCTAGAGAATGATGGCATTGATCGTCCTTTCCGTCTCTCTCAATCGAAACATCCACGCCCTGCTCTTCCACAAAAACTGAACTCCTCACTTCATATAAAAGTGCAGATTCAGTTTCCCATTCAGCGTTACGAATGACCCAATCTCTTTCCATTCTATTTAAATTCTGAATCGGCGCTAAAGATTCATCAAGTCAGGAACCTCATTTCTTCCCATAAGAGCTAATCGAGTATATAAATATAATACTGATGCACTCGAGAAGAGGGAATTTAATTAAATGCATAGCTATGATTTGGATCTTGGCATCCGGCATCATGGACACCCGAGCAGGGAAAATGCTCATCAGTGACCGGGGAGCAAGCCGAATCCAAATTGCGGATCTCGACGGATCCAACTTGAGGACTCTGATCCCTTCTGCAGGGACCAATGTCCGGGGAATTGCGATCGATGTGAAACGTAACTTATTATTCTATGCGGACAATGGCGGCAACGTCATCTACCAAGCAAAACTGGACGGATCCGACAGAGAACCAATCGTTTCGACCGGGTTACGGTTTCCCGCTGACCTTGCGCTGGATAAAAAATCATCCAAGATTTACTGGTGCGATAGAGACAATGATCGGATCGAGCGGTCAGATTATGATGGGGGAAATCGTGAAACTGTGATCGAGACAGAAAGCCCTTACTACCTTGATCTTGATCTTACTCATGAAAAACTCTATTGGGGTGATTTTTCAGGAGGTAATATTTTTCGGGCTTCTCTTCCTAATGCGGAGAATACCGAAAAGATTGTCAGTGGCCTCATCCGAACTAGGGGAGTCAAGGTCGATCCAAAGGGTGGTTACTTTTATTGGTGTGACCGAGAAACGCACAAGATTCAACGCAAGCCAATAAATGGTGGCGACATTGAAGATCTTTACACTAGTCTGGACACACCTCATGGGATGACTTTGGACATCAATGCAAAAAAAGTTTACTGGGTTGATACCGGAACAAACTCGATCGAGGGAACAGGAGCAAAGGCCGTGAGCAGAGGCGATATGGATGGTTCAGGAAAACAGGAAGTCTTAGCGAGCCTTTCCCAGCCATGGGATCTGACACTCGACACCAGAGTCACAAATTACGGGGAATGGACAAAAAGACGGTTCAGGAAAGACGCGCCACCAACATTAATTTCACCCGAATCGGACCCGGACAATGACCAGAATAATAATTTATTGGAATATTTCTCGGGAACGAATCCTTTCGTCTTTGGAAAAAAAGAAATACTCTCATTGATCAGATCAAGCCCATATATAGAACTCAGCTACAGAATGACAAATCAACCCATTGAGGATATAAGGGTTAACATAGAAGGCTCTGAAAACCTCCTAGATTGGGTCATTAATCCACAAGACATAGAGGAACTAGACGCCAGTTTGGGTGAAGAATCAGCTCTCATTAATCAACGATTCAATTATCAGGCAGGAGAAAAGAGAGGAAGGCAGATAAGGCTGAAAATTTCCCTCATCAATCCATGAAAATCCGCACTGCAACCAATGCCGACAGTGAAGAAATTATTGCTCTGATCAGTTCAGTATATGATGAGTACGGTGAAATCATGTACACTGATGGAGCCGACGGGGATCTTCTCGACATCCGCCATCATTATCATGAATCCGGCGGTGACTTTGTAGTATTAGAAAATAATCAGAAAAAAATCGTGGGCTCCCATGCGACACTTCCTAAAGATCAATCAACAGGCCTCCTCACCTTCAGAAGACTCTACCTTAAAAAATCAATGCGTGGGTCCGGAGTAGGAAAAACCTTAATGGACTGGGCAGTTAGATGGACCGAAGATCACAAATACCAACGCGTCGAGTTCTGGTCAGACACAAGATTTAAAAGGGCTCACCAATTTTTCGAGAATTACGGTTTTCAAAAAACCGGTGAAATAAGGAACATGAATGACGGGGCCTTACCCTATTCGGAATATTTTTTCTCGCTGGATTTATCTTCCTGATTAATGACCTCCCGAAAAGATATTTCACCTTGTTTATCAATACATTAGAGATTATCCTAAATTGTATTACTTACATGAAAATCCTCCTATTAGCGTCTCTATTTTTGATTCCGTCCCTCGCCACAGGGGCAACCGTACTTATAGGGCCAGGAACTAATAACGGAAATTTCAACGAGGACAGCCGAAGCACTCGATTATAGTGACAAGAACACTGAAGGAAGTAACCAGCGAATTATCAGCACTAATTTCACAGAGTACACAGGAGACCCTCAAAGAATAAATAACGGTGAAATCTTCGGCATCGAAGAACTGGGAAGCGTGACCGATAGCTGGATCAATCTCCACAAGACAGACCAGGCAACCGAGCTAACCAACAACCTCAACGAAAGAACGAGCGTCAGTCTCTCCATTAAACATCCCAATAACTGGGCAACTGGTAATCTAGCATTTAACAATACTCCTATCAAAGCAGGCATCGATGACTTCATAGGAACCAATTCACCAACATCGGTTACATTTATGGAGCTCAATGCTACTTTCCCTGACGGGTACAAGACCATCGTTTACGTGGGTGGGTTCCTAGGAAATAGAGGAACTTCAATCTCGGACGGAAAATCAACCTTTTATTACCAGACACCAGCATCACCAACTGTTCCTGTTACTTTTGTACAGACAACCACAGTCACTAACGATGGGGATGGAACAGCACCTGAAGCTCATTACGCAATTTTTGGAACGGATGAATCTCCACTATTAACTGATTCAATCACCTTCACAATAGACACTCTCTACGGTGGAGGTTCATTCATAGGAGGAGTACAAATCATGGGAGAGTCGATCCCAAGTGAACCTATAAAGACACTGATACCAGTACCCGTAGCAGGACCTAAAATTGAAATAAATAATGGTACAGGCTCCATCCTTATCAGTGACCTTTATCCCGATGTGTCCTACCAGTTACAAGAATCAACTCCCCTAGGAAATCAATGGTCAGTCCTTGAACTCATTGAATCACCACAGGAAAGTGAAATTACAATCTTAAATGATTTTCTGGAGAAAAATTCTTTTTATAGAATTCTATACCCTGAAAAAATTCTAAGAGTGAACCTTCCTAAAAGCCCTCAATAAATCACATTCTGGACCCAGAAAAATTCTGCGATGCGTATCATTTTTTATACACTAATCATATGTGGTCTTGGACCATCTATGAGTCTGCGTGCAGAGGATTGGCCCCAATATTTGGGCCCGACTAGGGACACGGTCTGGAATGAATCAGGGGTTCATCTGGACTTTGAAAAGCACCCTCCAAAACTCCTCTGGTCCCAACCAATTGGTAGCGGATACTCGGGACCCTCTGTCTCAGAGGATAGGGTCTTTGTAATGGACAGGAAATCGGAACCCTATGAACCCGAAAAAATTAAACCCGGAACAAACCTCAACTTTGTCAGAGCAAAGATAAAAGGAAAAGAAAGAGTCCTCTGTCTTAATACTGAGAGCGGAAAAATAGTTTGGTCTCATGAATATGATTCCACTTACACCTCAGTCTTCATCTATGCGATAGGCCCCAGGACCACGCCGCTCGTTCATGACGGCCATGTCTTTACTTTGGGGGCAGAGGGCCAACTCAACGCCTACCAATCAGAAAATGGAAAGCTGGTATGGTCCAAGAATTTAATTGCTAGTTATGGAATCGAAAATCCAGAATGGGGAACAGCCTGTCACCCCATCATATACAAGGAAACTTTAATTTGTACTGTAGGAGGAAAGGGCCAAACGCTAGTGGCCTTTGATTACAGGACAGGCAAAGAAAAATGGAAATGCTTGGACTCTAAGAAACCAGGCTACGGAACACCAGTAATCGAAACCATTAACGGGACCAGGCAACTGATCGTCTGGCACGGGGAAACAGTGAACGGCGTTGACCCTGATACCGGAGAAATTTACTGGTCAGTGGCTTTTAAACCTGAGTTCGGGATGGCGATCGGTGCACCGAGGGTATGGAACGATCTAGTATACGTTATGGGATATAATGGAAAGTCCGGCACAGTGAAGGTAAGTAAAGATTCCAAATCCGCATCACTAGTGTGGGGACTTGATCGAAGGTTGGGAGTTGCCGGAGTCCTCAACACTGCTCATCTGCAAAACGGATACATCTACTCTGCAGGCCAAAGGGGTCTCTTTAGATGTGTTGAAATGGTGACCGGAAAGAGACTATGGGAAAGTAGAATTCCACTTTTAAAAAAAGACGGGTCCGGTCGTGGGGCATGGCCAAGTGCTTTTACTGTGTATCATAAGCCGAGTGATCAGACCATAATTTTTAATGATCATGGAGAAATGATAACTGCGAAGCTTATGCCTCAAGGTTATGAGGAAATGTCGAGAACAAAAATTATTGATCCAACGCATTCAGTCGGTGGGAGAACGCTAGTTTGGTCTCATCCGGCTCTGGCAGACAAAAAACTATTCTGCAGGAACGACAGGGAAATCCGTTGCTATGACCTGTCAGGACGCCAGGCAAAGAAAAAAAGTCCCCGGTAAATTAATCCTAGCAGCCTAAAAAACGAACAGATTTTTCTAACAAGACGCTATTAGCACCGCAGATAAAATCTACTGATCAAACTAGCCTTCTGATTCAATAGGACTTAACTTTATCAAGTCTTCTATAGAAAAAATGGAGCTATCAAAATCGCCAATTATATTATGAAACTAATGACAAATTCAGATATTAGAAAGGCCACACTACTGCTAAGCACTTTGATGTTCACAGTGTTAGTGTCCAGTGCAGCCGACAATCCTCCGCATGTTACCGTGTACGGCACAGCAACGACTTCGGTAGCCATAGATCAGATGGATTGGAAAATCAGAATCAGCAATAAGGAACCAGGCCTTGAGGAAGTGGCCAAAGCTCATAGTTCTACTGTCCAATCAGTTCTGGATTTTTTAATGGAAAATGACTTACCTGAACACTGCATTCAGACATCAGGAATGGAATTTGGTGAACACTTCGTTTCCTCTAAGCTCAAGGGCAGAGTCAGGGACGGCTATCAGGCCTCATCCAGTATCAAATTCAAAGTAACAGATCTATCAAAGTACAAAGATCTTTGGAGCGGAATTTCACGCATGAAGAATGTCTCTTTAAATGGAATCACTTACGACAACTCCAAGAGAATTAAGCATCAAAATGAGACCAGACAAAAAGCCTTACTAGCGGCCAAAGAAAAGGCTGAAACACTTGCCATCACTCTGAACTCAGAAATTGGCATGCCACTATTTATCGAGGAAGAAAGGTTCGGATACTCCAGAAATAATTTTAATAATGTTTATGCCGCTAACGAACAAGCAGTTATAAATGATGCCTTTGCGCCAGGACAAATCCCAATAACGGTACAAATTAAGGCGTCATTTTTATTAGTGACAAAATAAAATCACTCGGGCCTTTGAATTTATTCCTGACATTAAGGAGACGAGTAATTCTACATCTGATTACGGTTAGTGGATTCTCAGTTTTATTCCTTTCTGATTCGCAATCCAAAGTCACGTTACTCAAAGAAGAATCCATAGAGATTCTCGAGCAATATTGCTTTGACTGTCATGACGAGGAAACCAAGAAAGGAAACTTTGATCTTTCTAATTTATTGGATGAGGAAGGTCATGATGGCTCTCTAATTTTTGAAAATCTGATCACTGGCAGGATGCCGCCTGCCGATAAAAAACAACCCTCTTCAACTCAAAGAAGGACCCTCCTCGATTGGCTCTCTAAAAGACAAAATTCAAAGGCAATTAATTCTTATCAAAGAATCAGTCGTCACGAGTTCGTCCATTCATTGAACGACCTTCTTGGAGTAAAATTGGATTTGACGGGAAACATTCCGGAGGACCGAGGCACTCACGATTTCGATTCTGATCGGAAGATTCTCTTAACCAAGGAAATGCTCAGTTCCTATTTCTCCGCAGCAGATGAAATGCTCGAATTTTCTTTACCGGAGAAAGGTTTCCCTCAAGAACGGATCTGGGTAACAAACAAAATCAAAGACAGTCACGATACCTATAACATCTATACTCGGAATTATCAGGAGGGAATTCTCTTCTCATGGACAAGAGCAAACAATGGGAACAACTATTCCTTCTTCTACGACAACTTTGACCCTCCAGTGAAGGGTTGGTATGAACTCACTTTTGATGCAAAGAAACTTGGAAGCTTTGAAGAGGACATTAGTATTCTAGTATTCTCTGGAAAATATTATTTTGCAGATGACCGACCACAACCACAACGATTACTGGATGTAATTTCCCTATCCAATAGGGAAGTAAAATCTCACACAATTCGAGCATTTCTCCATCCCGGTGAAAACGTATCCGTGCACTGCTATTCCAAGCACACATTTCGTAAAAAGCAGGGAGATCAAGGCGCCTACATTAAACAGTTAAAAGTAAGAGGTCCTCTCGTCGACAGTTGGCCGCCAAAAACTTATCAGAAATTATTTAAGGGCCTCGATATGAATTTCACTTCAAGAAAACCGATAGAAACGTCAACTTTCCAAACAAAATTAAAGGCAATAGGGGGGAGCCTCTCCGTGAGCAGTTACCAAGCCGGTATGGAAAAGGAAAAGATGCAGGACGGTTCTAATCAAACATTCTGGCATTCTCAGTTCAGTCCCACCGTGGCCAAACCTCCTCATTTTGTGGTGCTGAAAAATCCCGCCAAAAAAGAAATCAATGGCCTCTCCTACACCAAATGGTCAGGAGGCAACGGCAATGGGCGAGTGAAATCATATTCGATCTATTTATCGGACGACGCTCAATCTTGGGGAGACCCAATCCTGGAGGGAAAAGTGGACATCACGAGGTCTTACGAGCAACCCATTTTTTTTCCAAAAAAAACCAGAAAGAAATATATAAAATTTTTGGTAACAGACGCTGTTTCCTTGGACGGAAAATCTATCGCTTCTATAGGCAAACTTGATGTCATAACATCATTGCCTCAGGCCATTTCAACCTCAGAAATATCACTCTTGTCTCGCTCAAAAAAAGACCTTAATAAAGTGATCCGGTATTTTGCCGAAAGGGCGTTCTCTTCAAATATGACCGAAGATGAACTGGCTCCATACTATGAAGTGAGCCTTAACTCTTTTAAGGGACACGGAGATTTTGTAATGGCAGCTAAGGCCGGATTCAAAGCAGTCATCTGCTCTCATCGTTTCCTATTAGCTCCAGGTGAACATGCCAACAAATCCTACGAAATAGCTTCAGACCTCTCCAGGATTCTTTGGCTCTCTGTCCCCGATCAAGAACTCCTCAATCTATCAAGAACGAAAAAGTTCACGACTCAGACGCTCACTGAGCAAATCAATCGGATGCTCAAAGATGAAAAGAGCTTACGAATGATCGAGTCCTTCTGTTCTCAGTGGCTCAATCTCAGATCATTCAACAAGGTGAACCCGTCCCTAAAGCTTTATCCCAATTATAACGACCTCCTCAATCATTACCTGCCCATTGAAACCGAGAAGTATCTCAATCATTTAATCCAAGAGAATCTGCCTATCAGTTATCTGATCGATTCTGACTTCTCGTTCCTGAACCAACGACTGGCCCAGCACTACGGTATTGACGGAATAATAGGTCAAAAGATGCGCAAAGTTTCTTTTTCTCCTGAGGCACCACGCGGAGGACTTTTAACTATGGGAAGCGTACTCATAGTCACTGCCGATGGCTTTGATACTTCTCCGATTCTACGTGGAGCATGGATTTCCAAGAACATCGCAGGCAATACACTCTCTCCACCGCCAAAAAATGTAACCGCAATCGAACCAGAGCATGGACAAGCCACAACTCTCCGAGAACAGATCGAACAGCACAAGGAAAACAAAACATGCTATGCCTGTCATAAGAACATCGATCCCTACGGTTTTGCCCTTGAGAATTTTGACGCTACGGGACAGTGGCGAACGAAGTATCGAATCAAAAAACCACACAATGGGACCTTCCAGTTTCGGTTAGAAGGTTACTACCATTTAGGAGGGGAAGTGGACGCATCAGGTGAAATCGCAACCCACAAATTTGAAGACATGTTTGGCCTTAAAAAAATACTCCTCTCCGACCATCGCAAAGTCGCCTACAATTTCACCAAGAAATTCTTCGAGTATGCTAATGGTTACAAACCGGATCTTAAGGAACGCCTTCACCTATTTGAGATGATCCCTGAAAATGCGAAAGAATGCCGGATAAAGGACTTGATTACAAAGGTATTGCTCTATTCACTTACAGAGGAAAAGGAATGAAAAATATAAGCAGAAAAGAGTTCTTGAAAGTAGGAGCGGCCCTTCCGCTCGCTATGAACTCACTTAGTCTGAGTGCGGCAGGAAAGGAAAAATCGTCACCCAGGCGAATCATTTTCATCAATAATAGCCTGGGCTTTTATGGACCGTACTTCTTCCCTAAAAAGAGAGGGGACCTTTCAACCTCAGATTATCTGAAAGGCATGAAGACGAAGGAAAAAATGACGGTTTTCCAAAACTTCTTCCATCCAGGAATGGAAACCAGCAACCACGACTCGGAAAAATCTTTCCTCACAGGCACTCCTAACCCGGAGTCATCTAACTTTGTGAACGGAACTTCGCTAGATCAATTACTGGCCAAAGAAATGGGCAAGGATACCCGGTTCCCTTTCCTGAACTTTAGCATCTATGACAGGGGATGGGGATGTTCCTGGAACGATCGCGGGTCAGCCATTCCCCCAATGCATGATGAGGAAAAGATTTTTGAGATGCTCTTTGGAGAGGAAGATCTGAGATCAAAAAAGCAACAGATCGAAAATGACAAGAATATTCTGAATTGTCTTCGACGCGACTTACAACAACTCCGAAATCAAGGTTCTGATCCTAGTAAGTTGGACAATTACAAAGCAGTGATCGGAGAACTTGAAACTCGGTTACATCATGAAAATTTTTGGCTTGAAACCAAGAAACCAAAAGTCGAGAAGTCCCTCAGTAAAGATAAGCAATTCGAATTCTCTACCAAGGTTAAAAACCTATTCGAACTGGCAAAATTAGCTTTCCAAACTGATTCGACCCGCGTCATTACTTTCTCGATGGATTGGATCTACGGTGCTATCAAGGTGCCCGGAGCGACGGGAGGATGGCATACCCTCTCCCACCATGGAGGAAGAAAAGACGTGATCGACCAGCTAAGCCAAATTGAAATTGATGCACTGAAGCATTTCAATAATTTCCTTTTTGAACTGGATCAAATTAAGGAAGGGAATGGGACCCTTCTTGACCACACGACCGTGGTCATGGGAAGCAATTTCGGAGACTCCTCCAATCATACCTGCAACAACTTGCCCATAATCGTCGCCGGCGGAGGGTATCAGCATGAATCCCATAAGGTAATGCAAAAAACCACTCCCCTTTGCAATCTGTATCTGGAATTACTCCATAAACACAATATGGACTTTGGTGATTTTGGAAGCAGTGAGAAAGATATGAACTTATTAAAAAGTTAAGTGAGTTTTATCTTTTTGACTTAAGAAATTGGAAAGCGAACAGCTTGGCATTCTGCAACTGGAACCGAAGCCGAACAGTTTTGCCTAAGAACTGACTGAGGTCATGCCCCTTGGCCCATTTCGGTTCCCATCGTAGCGAGTCGACTTTACCAGACCGCGACGTTAACCCAGGAATTATTTTACCATTTTCGTCTAATACATCGACGCTAACATCTTCGCCCCGAACGTTGATTTGAAGGCGAGAACCTTCGAGACGGAAGGGCTTCGTTAGAACGGAGCCACGTTGGTTCCCCTTAGCAGATAAACTAATGAAGCGGTCACGCTTTAACGTAGCCAAACCAATACTGTGCGGACCCCTATCAGCAACACCATGACGTTCACGGTACCCATTGTAATATATCCAGTGTTGATCCAGATGCGTGACGACTTGCGAGGCAGGAAATATCATATCCTTGTCAAAGCTACCGTCTGGTCCACGTGGAATGAGAGGCTTGCCCGCATAGACCCAGGTAAGATCCCACATCGCATTGCCACGGGCCGTTCCTATATAAAAATTGACGATGTCATGCTCGTGCCTCTTATGATGGTCCGGCTTACGATCGTATGATTCTCCTGGCTTAGGTATATTTTCATAAACGGACATCAACGCAAAGTGCACTCCTTCATGGATCCAGTCCGTTAGCGCATAAATTTGCCGGCGATAAATCTCATCCTCAGCTCCCTTACCAAATTTCCATTCACGCACGATACGCCAATTTTTTGGATCTGCCTTAATGTCCGGATTAATCATGTCACGCGTGCCACGAACCTCAAGCCCACTCGCGGGCCGGCGATAATCAGTCCGAGTAAACATCCGGTACACCTTCTCCTCACTATCCCACAACACCTGATTGTAAGTGTCAGCGGCTCGGTGAGTGACGGGCTTGCCTCCATTGTAAGCCTTCCAGTTAATACCATCTGCCGAATAGCCCAGTGCTGCCGCGTGTGGGCGAAGATAAGCATAACAGATTTTATATCGGTGATCCGGATCAGTCTCATTCGGATCGATATAAAAAGAAGCGGTATTGTGATGCGCTGGATCCAAGCCCTTAAGCAATGAAATTTTCTTAAAATGAATTCCATCAACAGACTCCGCGTAACCGTACGGGTTACCACGGTACCACATTTTAAATTTCCCCTCATCATGTAAAACGGTACCATAAAAGAATCCCTCAAAAATAGGTTCGCCCCCGTTCTGTTTTATCACCTGACCAAGCTCGCGAACCACTTCACTCTTTTCCGCAACTACCCAATCATCCACAAAGAGTTGCTTACGTAATTCCACTTCAACGGCAACGGATGTCCAAGGGCCAGCTAAAAATAACCCAATCACTAAATAATACTTTTTAGTTATATGAAATCCTCTCATCTTTGTTCTTTCACTTCGTATTTTCCTGGGACAAATCTTCACTCTAAGAATGACTTCACACCGTCATTGAGTTGACTCTTATATGTGCCTAATTCCTGAAACCCTTGTAGTATTTTTTCTGGAATTTTACCATCAGAACTAATTGGCACGTCAAAAGTAATTGCCCCCCCTTCTGCATTAATGACATCAGTTCGTTCCTTGAGTGTTTGCACCTTAAATCGCAACTGATCGCCGGCCCCCCAGCCCTTACTAGCAGGCAACAATAAGTGCCACACAACCCCATCAGGAGCGGGAAAGTTCGTAGGCGTTAGAGGCTTGCCAAATCCTTTCTTAGTCCGTTCATTAAAATTATGGTTCTCGCCCGAAGTAAATGTCTGATAAGGACACAACTTACCTCTTGTACATAGAGAAAGAATGGGGTGTGCTCCTGCATTAAATGCCAGCTCCGCTTCTGGATTTCCTGAACGCACAGCATCAATCCAAGTATCAATATTGTGTGCCTCTTTCTTTAAGCTCTCATATGAATCCTTCATCTCCATCTTATAACCATCAAACCACCAACCTGAGATCAATTTGCCATAGCGCCGAGACCATTCTCCACACACTTCACCCCAGTTCTTTAAAAAAATTGGATTCGGAGCCTGATTCTCGCTGCGTTTAAATCCTTTCACTTTTTTGGGATGAGACATTGGGTTGATCTTATTCCCAGCAGGCTTGCCATTGATACTTGGCAACGTATCACCTAGGGCCTTGATGATTTTATAATGCCTCATGGGTGCACGGGCAGTCATATAAATGATCAATCTAATTTTTCTCTTAGCTAACCCCTTTCCAATCTCCATTATGAGATCACGATTGGAAGTCCATTCTCCAGTATCAACTCCCAAGAATTTCTCATAAGCACTATTTGGTGCACAGTATTTTCCCCAATGTTGGCCAATCACAAAAATAATATGACCGGCCTTGGTACTTTGAACCGAATCAACAAAATGATTAACGTTAAACGAATCAATGGCTTGATTATATGATTCGGGAGTATGGCTCTTGAAAGCTTCATAATGAAACATCAATCCATACCCACTCTCTTGTAACCAACGCTCTTTAGAAATGGCCCGTTCATTGAGCACATGGCCCAAAAGCACTGCCGCCAAAATCTTTAAAAATAGAACCAATATTTTCACCTATTTTTTTTGGGTCTATTCTGCCGCTTATTCTTGTTCTTTTCCCGAAAGATCGGGACAGATAACCCATCATCAGGCTGGTTCCAGAACCGGTAAGGATCATCATGTCGGCGCATCTCAGACAGGAGTACAGATTCCATTTCCTTGAGCTTATTTGAGTACTTCGGATGAGAAGCAAGATTGATCTGTTCAGGGCCGGGCTCAGCGCCAGTCAAAGCCGTGACCGCCGAAACATGATGTTCTTTCATGAATTCGTGTGGGTTATTTTTTAAATTAAAGAGTTGCGTATGCTTCACTTCTGTCTTTTCCACTTCGTATTTGATCAGTTTCCAGTCCCCTTTTCTAACACAACGGGAACCGGGCCTACCTCCACCACAATAGACTCCGTAAAGGGTATCACGAACTGCGCTCTTCTTACCTTCAATTACCGGCTTAAAGCTGATACCCTCAGAAGTTGCTGGAGCCTTGATCCCTGCCAAGTCACAGGCTGTACTCAAGACATCAAGTAAAAAAATATTCCCCTTGGCTCGCCCCCCGGCCTTAACTCCAGGCCCTTTCACAATAAAAGGAATGCGCCAAGTATGATCGTATAAGTTTTGCTTGCCCTGCAAACCGTGTCTACCAATGGCCATCCCATGGTCCGCAGTATAGATAATGTAAGTGTTATCTATTTCACCCATCGCCTCAAGCTTCTTGAGGACTCGACCAATCTGTATATCAATATTTTCACTGCACGCAAATTGCCGGCCAATCTCATTACGTATAGTGAGCTCATCGCGTCGCCCCCAAACCCCCTTCACTGCTACCTCATCACGAACATTCATATGACTATTATCGAAAGGATGTTTCGGTAAATAATTAACCGGTAACGGAGGCTGCTTTGCGTTGGCAGAAGGAAAAGTTTCCTTATTATTATGATTAACTGCACCATATTTAGCTAAAAGATCAGGCTTACCATCCCTCACATCATGAGGATGGGAAAAACCGAAGTAGATAAAAAAAGGGTCAGTGTCCTTTGTTGACTCACGATCATCAAGGTAGTCTAAAACCTGCTCAGCATGCCAGGCACTGCCTCCTTCGTCGGTCCCTCCACGACGCGTCCCGTCGCGACGAACCTCAAAGAGCTTATTGGCAGCTTCGTAACTGTTTCCATTCTTGCAAGTCCGCATCGTGTCATATCCAGCCTTATTAAAAACAGCCGGCAACGTGTACTTAATCAAATTTGGTGGAACCATCTTTGAATTATTGACGTGTGGATTCATGATTCGTCCAGACTTGTCGGGAACATGCCAGAGTGTACGGCCAGTCATAATCATATGCCGCGATGCTGTGCACACACCTCCGACCCAAGAACCCATTTGGTAGGCCCCATCAATTACCATGCCTTCGGTGGCCATTTTCTCCAACACCGGTGCATTCATGACGCTACGAGTATTGTAAAATTTGAAGTCAAAGGGTGACTGGTCATCAGCAATAATGAAAAGAATATTGGGTCGCTTGCTGGCTGCCTTGCAGATCTCAAATGAAGCTGCAGGAATCAGCAAAGTTAAAATAAGGATTGTGATAGTCTTCATAGTTTAATCATTTATTAAGTCCTGGATGCTTGGTCTTAAATTCTGGAAATGGAGCCGGGGCATTTTCTGGAAATCGATCAAGAACCATCTGCAAACGTTGGCGACGACCCGGTGCTATTTTATCCAAAGGGCTTACTTTATTTTTCTGTAATGGATCCTTATTCAGATCATGAAATGCGCCCTTATTATCAACTAAGTGATGCCAATCACGAATCATTCTGAAATTACCGATCTGAGAATAGATCCAACTCCGCTTATCAAATGGATCTTCACTTCCTCGTAAACTTGGAATAAAAGATTTACCATCCAGCTTCAATTGCTTTGGAGGACTGATCCCAGCCAATTCTAATAAGGTAGGATAAATATCAGTGAAATCAATTAGGTCACGCGATACAATTCCACCCTCATTCAAAAATGGTGCTCGAACAATAAAAGGAACGTGCACGCCCCAATCAGCTTCACGCCCTTTGCCTTTGGGATATGGCTGACCATTGAGATTCCCTGATGCAGCTGATCCGTTATCACCGGTAAAAAGAATCATGGTGCGTTCCTTCAACCCAAATTCATCAAGGACCCCTACAATTTTACCGACCAGATGATCCATATAGGTCACGTTACCTGCGTACAAAGCCAACTTTCCTTCGGGTGGATTTGCCTCATTCATCGGAGTGATCGTATGCGGGCCATGTGTCAAAAGCATAGGGTAATAAATCAAGAAAGGATCATTCTTGTGGCGCTTAATGTAATCAATCAGGAATCGATTAATTGTGTCCGGCCCGTAGGGAACCTTGGCCCGTTTACCATTAGTAATCAAAAGACCATTCCAAAATCGCTCCTCAGTCTCGGGTTCACCTTCTTCTACTCCAGGCCAGACACAATGCTCATCAAATCCATGCCTATCTAAAGCATCAGGATCCTTTCCTAAATGATTAATCTGCCATTTTCCACCAATGGCAGTGGCATAACCCGAACCACGCAATGTCCTAGCAAAAGTCGTGAACTTTTTTGATTCTAATCCGGCCCCTCCCCACCGAGGCACGTCATAATGTTGAACCCATCCATGATTACATGGGTATTGGCCAGTCAGCAGAGTCACGCGGGTCGGCGTACAGATAGGCAGAGACCAGGCAGTCTGATAAAGGACTCCCTGCTCAGCTAGCTTGTCAATGTTTGGGGTAGAATGCTCAGCTCCATAAGAACTGACCCAGTCCCGGCCCATGTCATCAACCATTATTAAAATGATATTAGGCCGATCCACTGCATGAACAGTGACGGACATCCACAATAAAATGAGCAGTTTCTTCATTTAGAATGGAACGGCTTACTAGCTACGATTTGCTGAATCAAATCGCGTAAACCGTATTTACGCTTAGATATGGTTGAGATAATAAGATCAATATCGTCTCGATCAGTAAAACTAATTCGTCTACCCAGAGCATAAACGAAAAGTTTTTCTGTCAAACAACGAGTGAACTGCTCGGGCCTTGAAAGGAGGTATTCACGGATACCGCTTGGCCCAGTGACAGCTGTGCCATCTGGCATTTTTCCAGAAGCATCAATGGGCATACGCTTAGAGTAACGGTCACGCCAGCGACCTAGGAAATCATAATTCTCCATAGACAAACCGAGCGGATCAATTTTGCGATGACATTCAAAGCAAGTGGCATTATTACGATGCTTTTCCATTTGCTCGCGCATAGTAGTAATGCCACGCGTGTCCGGTTCGATCGGATCAACGTCAGGCGGTGGCGGATTGGGTGGAGTCCCAAGTAAATTCTCAAGTATCCAAACACCACGCGCTACTGGTTGAGTTTCGACACCATTCGATGTCACGGTAAGCACACTACCATGTCCGAGCAGACCACCTCGCTGGTCACTAGACTGTAAGAGAACCTTCCGGAACTCTTCATGCTTCACGTTAGAAATATTATAATGCTGAGCCAAGGGCGCATTGAGGAATGTGTAGTCTGAATTCACAAACTCAAGGATGCTACGATTATTAGTAAGCACATGATCAAAGTAGTGGTAAGTTTCCTCACGCATCGCGTTCTCAAGATCATCAGCGTAATAAGCTCGATTCTTTTCAGGGTCAGGTGGCATTTCCCCTAACTTGCGTAAATGTAGCCACTGACCCACAAAATTTTCAGTCAGGGCCTTGGCTCGATTATCATTGAGCATTCGCTCAACTTCCGCTCGCAATCCTGCAGAGGTTTTAAGTTTACCAGAATCGGCTGCGGTCCGCAGCTTCTTATCCGGCATGGAACTCCAGAGGAAATAGGATAAACGTGTGGCAAGTTCATATGCGTCCAGTCTGTTCTCACCTTTCTCAGGAGCATATTCCGTAAGGTACAAAAAACGGGGTGAGGTGAGAATTGCCCGTACACCATAACGAGCAGCTTCCCAGAAATCCTTTTTATCAGCCAAGTATTTCTCTGCCAGATCCAAGTAAGGAGCCAGTTCATCCGCATTGACTGGATGACGAAAGGCTGCAGCAGCTAAACGCGTAAGGCTAGAGCTCAAATATTTTACTCCAGGCTTTGCCGGTGAGTCCGGAAAATACCTATCAAAACCAGACAGTGGCCACTCTTCATAAAAAGGGCCTTCAATTCCAAGCGAGTAGATATGAAGTTCAGGGCCAGACCCAATGTACATTTCAGGAGGGTTCCGTGCCGGGTAAAGAGCATCTTTATTGTACTTGGGAAGGACTTTACGCAGGATCCGTTTAAAAGATCCATTAGGGCCATTTGCCCAATGCACGTGAAAAGTAAAGCCTTTCTCAAGCCATACCCGATGCTTAATTTCCACGGTCCGGTCATCGGGAATTTCGTATTCGCCGATGATCCTGTGAGCAGTAGCACCTAACTCTCGAGAATCGATGGAAATGGAAAGGCGCATCGGTTCGTTTGAGTTGTACCTAAGGTCTTCATCCTTGTAACGAGATTTTCTACGAATTGCCCGCGCCGAAAAATTTATCAGATATTCACCCGCGGCCGGAACGCCCCTTTTTTTATCTAATAGAGTCAGTCCCAAAGGTTGGCGGAACTTGATGAATAACCGCCCAGCCTCCTTCCGTGCATCCTTATCAGATTTGCCTGATCGTTTATCATCAGACTTGTGATAACTTATCATCTCCGGTCTAGGACCTGGACGGACTGCTTTATCCGCGACTAAACGCGCCGCTTCCAAATAATTTTGGAGCAGATGCCCCGAAGTTACGAGGCCTTCACCCACGTTATCAAAGCCACTCAATGAATCGTCAGGTGGAAAAGTGATAGTCGGATCAAAGTCGAGCATCTTCAGATCAAAAAGATCCCGGACCGTGTTCCGATATTCTACCCGATTCAAACGGCGCAATACTCTCTTTCCTGAATTTTCATAAGCCATTTCACGTGCGCTCATTAAAGATTTGGTGAGCTGAGAAACTACCCGTTTCAGTTCATCAGTTTCAGGTTGCTTCTTTCCTTCAGGAGGCATCTCAGCGAGGTTCAACTGGTCCAGAATTTCCTGGAAAGACTCCGTTTCAGACAACTTAGAAAAATCCCCCGTCAACTCGTCAAAGCGACGGTCACCCTTCTGTTTATCCGGGCCATGACATTGCAGACAGTAGGTCTCTAAAAAGTTTTGAATTAATGGAATTCGATCAGCAGATTGCGCTGAAATAGGTAACCAAAAGAAAACTATAAAGATCCGTGGATTTATCATGTCAGCAACTCATTGAGATTGCCTTTGCTCGTGGAAAAATGGTCAAATTCCACTCCCAGCTGCTGAAGCATGGAGACATAGAGATCACAGAGCGGCCGACCATCTCGACCATGTCTTTCGAACCGGTAATGCTGACCCGTCTTAAATCCACCCCCAGCAATCATGATAGGTAAGTTGCGACTGGAATGCGAACTGGCATTACCCATCCCGCTTCCGAACATCACTACCGTCGAATCGAGCAGTGGACGACCTCCTTCATCTTGAGCCACTTTGATCCGGTCCAGAAAACGTGCAAACTGCTGTGCATAATAAAGCTCTATGATCGTCAATTGCTTGAGTAGATCAGGCCGCTTACCATGATGCGTAAGAGAATGATAACCTAATTCAATTCCATCAAACGGGAAGAGTCGATTGCCGCCAGGATGTCCAAAAGTGATGACATTACTTGTGTTAGTCTGCAGCGCCAAAATGATCAAGTCATACATGATCGGAGTGTTGTAAGGATAATTAAGATCCACTACCACATCATCGTTTCCCTTAATCACCTCGTCACTCACCTTGGGCTTGAGCACATCAATCCATTCATTGCGCCGTTGCAACTTTCGCTCAACTTCTCGCACAGATGTCAAATATTCATCCAGCTTGTCTTGATCAGTCTTAGCTAGTCGCGCATTAAGACGATGAGCGTCTTTACGCACCACATCTAGAATGCTAGCATCTTCCCGGAGCAGTTCACGGCTCCTTGCCTTGGTTTTTGAGCTCTCATTTAGAAACATCCGAGCAAAGACACGAGAAGGATTCCCCTCACTGGGTAAAATTATCCCAGAACGAGACCAGGAAACACCTCCCGAACCGAGACGCAACGATGGAAATCTTGTATGTTGTCCAATCTTTTCAGCTAGGAACTGATCAAGCGAATGCAATCGTTGCGGCTGATCCTTCGTATCCTTCAATTCCATTCCATTGAGTAGCGTATTAGAACAACCATGACCTCCACCAACTTCCGGATGATCCAGATTGGAAAAAATGGTAAGGTCCTTCCGGTGCCGTTCTAGCGGCTTTAGCAGCCGCGGCATAACATAATCTGCTCCGGTCTGCTGTGGGAAAAATCCTCCCGGATTCATTCCATAGGTAGGAGCCACACATAAAAATCTCTTCGCCTTTGGTCGGCTCTCATCCGCTCCATATAATGATTCAAAGGCAGGCAAGGCCAGACAAACGCTTCCAGCACGCAAAAAGGCTCGGCGTGATGAAAAATTGGGAAGTGCTTTCATTACTTATTCAAGAGTTCTTTCAACTCGGTCAACTTTTGATCATGGGTAAATAGATAATTTTCCTGAGCCCTATAAGCATCGGACCGAGCCTTTTGTAGTTCTTTATATAATGGATCCCCCTTAACTCTATTATGCTCAGTCTTGCGGGACTCTTTGATTTCTTCATCGGAAATAAAGGCCCGCGGATAAGCCTTCTCAAGTTTCTTCTGAGCAAACTCAAGGGCGAGGATCAATTTCTTATAGCCTATTGAGTCTAAATGTTTGCTACGCAGTTTCTCTATTGCTGCTTTGCGACGGCTATTAGGATAATCAGAGACTTCTGGCTTTTGTTCAATAAGATAAGCGTCAATGGCACGTTTTGCTCGATGTGTTGCGGGTAAGAGTTCTTTGTATTTAGGGTCCTCTTTGTTCAACTCCTTGCGTAACGCAAGTGCCTTCTTCTTTATCTCCTTATGTGATCTGAAAGCTGAGGGGAAACGTTCTTTTCTTTTCTGATCTAACTCTTCAACTTTCTTTACTAAGGAGCGGTACTCTTCTTGGCGTTGATAGAACCACTCATGAGCATTAGTTTTCCGTACCTCATATTCTTGCTTTAATGGCTTCTTGAAAGGGTGCTTATTTATGGTCGACTTTAAATGTTCAAGATTGGACTCAAATTTTGGGGATTTCCTGGCTTGAAGGATTTGAATGTTATCGAAAGCTGCGGGCTTATCATCGACCTGAAAAGCAAAGTAGGTACGCTCCTTATTAATGATCGGATGATTAGCATAAGCCAAATGATCGCGATCGAGGTGCGCCACTAAGTGGTCATCGATAAACTCTACAGTCATGGTATACCAACGATCCGGATCAAAATCGTAAGAGCACTCGCTGTGCCGGTAAGAAAAATAAGGCCCAGAGCTGTCTTTTGCAGTCTGAATATAAAAATGAGCACGGCGTATATGAACGATAGCATTGTAATGGCCGTGACTCCCAGTGACTAAGCGAATATCTTTCGAATCCTGGAACTGAAAATCAAATCGGATCAGAACATCATCATAGACAGCGTCACGAAGGAATATTCGGGTATTTTCAGTGCCGGTATTAATACGTTGAAGAACATCATTCTCCACTGACCAGTCTCCATTATACCAGAGCCTCTCACTGGCAGGGCCGGAAAAATGCTCAGCAAAATAAAGCTTCCGGGGATCAGTTAATAATGGTGCAGATGGGATTCGAGCAGAGACTCGATCACGCCATTCAGATAGCTTTTTCTTAAGCTCAATGACCTTGTCAGGATTTTGATTAGAGATATCTTTTTCCTCAGAAGGATCCTTAACTAGAGAATAGAGTTCAGTAGAACCTGAATCAAACTTCTCGATAAGTTTCCAATCACCGTCTCGCACAGCACCACCACTGAACCCACCAAGAAAATGTGGTCGATCGAGCGGATAATGCCAATAAAGGGGCTGTTCTCTGAGCTCTTTCGGATCTTTCCAGTTAGTAAGTGCTGATGATCCGTCCACCTCGCCCGTCAAATTGATGTTCGCAGCATTCAATAAGGTCGGATAAAAATCCGTATTAATGGTCGGTACCTCGTTCACGGTTCCGGCCGGGACACTGTCCGGCCATTGAATGATGAGCGGCACTCGGATGCCTCCCTCATAGAGCTGACTTTTTCCGCCACGGAGCGGAGCATTTGAACAGACACTGGACTCACCTCCATTGTCACTGGAGAAAATGAATATGGTATTCTCTAAAAGTTTTTGCGCGGCAAGTTCAGCGCGAATCTTACCAATCCCATCATCAATGCCCTCAAGCATTGCCGCGAGGTGGGGATTATGATCCATGGCCCAATGGTTACCAGGATCACCTTTGCCGAGACCCGCGTCCTCACAAATATAGCAATTCTTGCGTCCTGATTTTCCAGGAGGATGTTTCTTGCGATACTTTTCCACAAGATCTGGCCTGCCGTTGAGAATAGAATGCGGCGCATAGTGCGAGAGATAGAGGAAAAAAGGTCTTTCTTTGTTACGTCTAATAAAATCAATAGCCTCAAAGTTTAATCGGTCCGTAAGGTTTTCTTTTTCTCCGAGACGATTCTTCTCGATATCAATCCATCGGATCGGTTGGGTACGAAAGATGTAAGGCCAAGTATTGGCACCATTTCCGACCCCTTTAAGCTCTGATCCAAAGTTCCAGTCAAAGCCGTGATCCGTTGGCCGAGTTTCAAATTCCGCTTCATGATAGCTGTACCCGGAAAGGTGCCATTTCCCAATCATCCCAGTTGAATAGCCATTTCCTTGGAGCGTTTCCGGCAAAGTAACTAAGTCAGACGGAAGACGGTTTGCAGAATTGGGTCTAAGATAATCCATGATCCCCAATCTGGCTGGATGCAACCCAGTTAATAATGCCGCACGATATGGAGAGCAGACCGGAGCCGCAGCATAGGCCTGAGTAAATCGCATGCCCTCACGTGCCATTTGATCAAGGTTCGGAGTCTCATTGAATTTATTGCCATAACAACCAAGTTCTGCCCAACCAAGATCATCAGCCAAGACAAAAACAATGTTCGGCTTACGTTCGGCAATTGAAAACGGAACCAATATAAAATGAATTATAAATACGGTAATCTTAAGGACCCTTGTTTTTATTCTAATCATTGGCCGGTTCTATAAATTTATTCCGGAAAGAAAGTTAATTGCTCGAAATTTACTTCTTCTTCTCTAAACTCAGTTTAGCAGCCTTCAATGGCATTGAATCGAGCCCTTTTTGGAGAAGATCACGGTCCTTGTCAGCTTGGGTACTGATTCCAGGACTGAGGGGAGTCTTTTCGTAACGGTCAATCACAGCATACAGAGTCCCATCACGGTAAAGCTTATGACGCTGGTTCTGAGCCCATATAATTTCCTGGTCATTAACTCCCTGACCATGCTTGGCCGCGGCCAGCTTATATTTAGGGTAGTAGTATTGAAAAATGAAATCACGGGGATTGCCTTTTGTTCCTAGGCACTGGGGCCAAAAACTGCGACCATCCAGTTTCACTTCCGGTAACTTGGCGCCAGCAATATCGGCGATCGTAGGAAGCACGTCTGAAAAATCCACTAGATCATCACTAACGGTCCCAGCAGGAACAGTGCCTGGACAATTGACGATCAGAGGCGCATGGGTGCCCCCATCAGTCGCATAAGCTTTTTCTCCTTTTCGCTTTTCTTTGCCATAAGGATAAGTCAGTGAACGGCCAGTACCGTTATCCGTAGTATAAATGATCACGGTCTTCTCACGTAACCCATATTTCTCAAGTGTATCAACGATTCTTCCCACACACTTATCCGCGTACGCTGTCATATCACGAAAGTTAGTGAGGCTCTTAGAGATTAATCTGTTGGCATTAAGCTTACTGTCAGGAGTCTTCAAAAAAGGAGAATGAACAAGCATCATTGGATAATAGGCAAAGAAAGGCTTGGATCTGTTCTTACCAATGAACGCAATCAGGTAATCTGTAAGAATGTCAGGACCATAATCTTTTTCAGTTGTTTCCATGAGTTTCCCATCACGCATAAGGCTAGGGTTCCAGAACCTAGAACGCGAAGTGCCCGGATAATTCCATAAGCAGTAATTATCAAAACCACAGGCCGGGGCCAGAGTACCACGAGATCCTCCGTGAAGCTGCCACTTACCCGCAATAGCTGTCTCATAATTAGCGTCCTTCATCATGTTTCCGAAAGTGACCTCATCCTTGTCCAAGGTCCCAAATTGAACATAATTCCGTATACCATCACGCCCGGTCATTATCTTGACCCGGCTCGAAGTGCACACTGGCTCAGAGTAGCAATGATTGAACTTGGCGCCGGTCCGAGCCAAAGCGTCGAGCCGTGGTGTAGAAAAAAACTTACTCCCGTAACACCCGTAATTATCCGCGGCCGAATCGTCAGCCATTATCAGAATCACGTTGAGTCGATCATTGGCAAAAGAGATCGGGGCTAAAATAAAGGCATAAAAAACTATATGGAAAACTAAGGTCTTCATTTTTCCCCGATAAGCTTTTTGAGCTCTTCCTGCATCTCTGCAACATCAAATTCACGGGGTCCTATACCGCCCTTGTAGGCAATGCGACCATCTTTGCTTATGATATACATACGATCAGGCATGGCATCGAAGGCACGTGAAACAGTATCTTTAATATCGTCCACTAATAGTGGGACCGAAAGATTCAGTCCGGCCTGACAGGATTGCGCAATTTCTTCACGCTCCGAAAATGTCTTAGGTTGCTCAATTTTTAATGGCGAGGGACGAGAAGAATCCAATGGGTGAGCTTCACGAATATAAACCCAATAGAAGTCTGCTTCCTTGCCATAGATTTCGTACACTTTTTGGAGGCTCCCGGCATCCCTAGAGAAGGGGCCTCAAGTATATGATCCAAAGATAATAACTGAAAGCCGCGTAATATTGTTGAATTCGAAGTTCTCTTTTTTATTCATGAACTGTGCACTGATCTCTGGCGCAGGGTCACCTACATTGGGACCGTTCCCGCGGCCATCTAGTCTTGAACTTGATTGCCGTCTTTGTATCCATGCCTGCCATTCCTCGTCACTGATTGTTTCATCTTTGTCCTTGTCTGCTTCACTCATAATTTCATAAAAGTAGCTCTTCCATTCTTTGGAAGATATTGTCTTATTTTTATCATCATCAATGGCCTTGAATAATTGTTCAGCCAGATCGGAACCTCCTCCCTGATTGGGTCTTCGAAATCCTCCACCCTGATTACCACGCCCACCAAAATCATTGCGGTCTCGGCTCTGACGCATCGCATTGCGTTCGTCATTGGATAGGAAATTATCCTTGTCTGTATCAAATTGATCAAAAGTCTCCTTAGGCCCGGGAAATTCCTTACGGGAGATCTTACCGTCCCCGTCAGTATCCATCTGACGGCCAAATCTACCGCTTCGGCTCTGACCCTCTGCAGGCTGCTGTCGCTGAGCTTTCAAGTCAGCAAGTCCAAGCGCTACCAGAAACAAGGCATAGCACATTCTTTTCATATGCTTATTAGGCATTTTTTATGTTAGATTGACCAGATATTTTACTAATTAATTCTTCAATGATACGTACTATTCCATTCCTGTTATTCTTGGGAATAGGGCTCAATTCCCTAGGTGCAGAGAAATTCTCAACGGGACTCCTTGCAAAGGGCACTGATTGGGAAACCTCCTTTTACCAAAGGGATAGCGGGATAGAAGGACCAATCGTATTCATCACTGGGGGAATACACGGAAATGAACCGGCCGGAGCACGAGCAGCTGAACAGATCCGTCACTGGCCAATCAAAAAAGGTCAATTGATAATTGTTCCAAAAGTAAACTTACCCGGCCTAAGGGCCGACACACGATACTTGCCCGGCAAGTCGAAAAAACTACGTGATCTAAACCGTAATTTTCCCAAGACCAAGGAAGGACCGGACGCCAAAGATCTACCAGCATCCGCTCTATGGAAATATCTGAAAAGCACCAAACCTGACTGGTTCATTGATTTGCACGAAGGATACGATTTTCATCAGCTCAATTCAGATTCGGTCGGCACTTCTATCATCGACACCAAAGGAAATTTGGCCAATGAAGTGGTGTCTAAAATGCTAAAAGCAGTCAATTCAACGATAACTGATCCCAAGAAAAAGTTCGTCCGCCTACGATATCCGGTCGACGGCAGCATTGCTCGGGCAGCTCATGAGCGTATCGGTGCGAACTCCATGATCCTAGAGACTACTAAAAAAAATCAACCCATATCCACAAGAACACGGCAACACCGGTTAATGGTCCATGTTTTACTAAGTCACCTCGGAATGGTTGAAAAAAATTCTGTCCATGTCCTCGTTCCTAAAAAATCTGAAGAATTAAAAATCGCAGTTTACGACGCGGAAGGAGTAGGCGGAACTGGTCCCAATAGTCTGGACAAGGTCTTTGCAGAGACCAAAATACATCTAAGACGCGTAGGAGCAGTTGATATTCGTTCCAGCACTTTGAGCCAGTTTGATCTGGTCATCTTTCCTGGAGGCAGTGGCAGTAAACAGGCTGCTGCTCTCGGATCAGATGGGCGTCAACTTGTTAAAAAATTTATCGAAGGAGGCGGCGGTTATGTTGGCATTTGTGC
>Ga0115002_10001217_pt1 | contig 35705 bp, 34 predicted proteins | sample ArcticOcean_MG_C_8_FD_89576 | JGI IMG/M metagenome (GOLD analysis project Ga0115002, IMG submission 89576) | Marine microbial communities from western Arctic Ocean - ArcticOcean_MG_CB11_86 | ecosystem: Environmental > Aquatic > Marine > Oceanic | place: Arctic Ocean: Canada Basin | collected... | reverse complement strand
GACTTCGCTGGTGGACGTATGCACAAAGCGCGTGATGCCCGCGGCGCGCGCGGACTGGAGCAGATTGAGTGTGCCGGTCACGTTGGTTTCAATGTAGGTGTGCGGTGCCTGATACGAAAAAGGAATGGCGATCAGCGCGGCCAGGTGGCAGATGGCGTCCAGGCCCACGACCGCCTCTGCGGTGCCATGTGGATCGCGAATGTCGCCGGCAACCACGTCAAACTCGTCAGCGACTTCCGGTGTGACGTGATCCAGCCAGCCCCGGTGGTTGAAGGCGTTGTACTGGACGAATGCACGCACGTCGTGGCCAGCGCGAACCAGCGCTTCGGTGAGATGAGAGCCGATGAATCCATCAGCGCCAGTGACGAGAACCTTCATGGCATGCACTTGGATTGCGGATACAGACTGGCCTGCCAGGTGCGGGGATGGGATTAGATCCGCGGGTGTGTGCCAATGCCGGTAACTTTGCCACGACGGGTAACTTCAGATTGACTAGCCAGCGTTAAGCATAACGGATGTATTCGATGTGCGGTCCACAATGCGTCGTTGACGAACGATCACCGAAGCCCTGTGACGGTCGATACGCGTTCGTTACCGTGGGTGCCGAATCGAGCGGGCTGAGGCCCGCGATTCTGAAAAAGTGTAGGAAATCACTTTTTCAGCACCCTGCTAGAGGCCGAGTGCGTGGCGATCAAGCGGGTCAAGCGGTATGTCCGGATCCGGTGACGGGATCGCTGACAGCAGCAGCTTCGTATAATCTTCCTGCGGATTGTTGAATACCTCATCGATCTCGCCCGCTTCAACGACCTTGCCGCGATGCATGACGAGCACGCGATCGCAAATGTGCTTTACGACGCTGAGGTCATGGGCGACGAACATGTAGGTCAGCCCCAGTTCGTGCTGCAGGTCTTCCAGCAGATTGATAATTTGGGCCTGCACCGAGACGTCGAGCGCAGAGACAGATTCGTCGCAAACGACAAGGCTCGGCCGCAGGATGAGTGCCCTGGCGATACCGATGCGCTGTCGCTGGCCACCGGAGAAGGCGTGCGGATACCGCGTCATGGAGTCCTGCGCGAGCTGAACCAGATCCAGAATTTGCAGCAGCTTCTGCTGGCGCTCACGCCGATTTCTAAAGCCATGGATGATGAGAGGCTCTTCGATGATCTCCTGCACGGTCATTCGCGGATTTAGCGATGCGAAAGGGTCCTGGAAGACCATCTGGATTTCGCGGCGCAGCGGCACAAGCTGACGTTCGGTCATTGCGTGCAGGTCGACCCATCCACCTTCACTCAGAAACCGCGCGGTGCCCTCGTCGGGGTTGATCGCACGCAATATGCAGCGAGCGAGCGTGGTCTTGCCGGAACCGGATTCGCCGACGATGCCGAGCGTTTCGGCGCGAAAGAGATCGAAGTTGACGTCTTCGACGGCGGGTACGCCGTCGAAGAACTTTGACATCCCGCGAACCTCGAGAATCGCTTCACTCACGTCAGATGCTCCGGAATCTCACTTGCGGGGAGGCTAATCTGGCGCCCGTCTTTGAGCGTGACAAGCGGATGTGCTGTCGTGATGTCCCTGTCGCCTACCACGCTCGCGATCGTCGATAGACGTTCACGTTTGTCGTTCAGGCCAGGTATCGCGGCCAGCAATCCGCGCGAGTAGGGATGCAACGGGTCCTTCAGCACCTGACGTACAGAGCCAATCTCCAGCACGCGACCCTGGTACATGACGACCACGTGGTCCGCCATTTGCGCGACGACGCCCAGGTCGTGAGTGATAAAGAGAACGGTGTTGGAGAGTTCTGACTGCAGGCGTCGGATCAGGGTAAGAATCTCGGCCTGAATGGTGACGTCGAGGGCGGTCGTCGGCTCGTCGCAGATCAACAGCTCCGGGTTGCAGACGAGGGCCATCGCGATGACGACCCGCTGACGCATGCCGCCCGAGAATTCAAAAGGGTACATCTTCATGCGGCGTTCGATGTCGTCGATGCCCACGTGCTGCAACATCTGCGCGGCTTCCTGCCAAGCAACGGCCTTCGATACGTCGCGGTGACACAGGATTGCCTCTGAAACCTGGTCGCCAACCGTGTGGACCGGCGACAGCGCCGTCATCGGCTCCTGGAATACCATGCTGATGAGACCGCCACGCAGCTCGTGGATCCGGGGGTCTTTTGCATCGAGCTGGACGATGTCGTAGGACTCACCGTCATTCGTTGTCAGGTTGATTTCGCCGCCGATGATCTCACCCGGGGGTTGGATGAGGCGCATGATGCAGTTCGCAGTGACCGACTTGCCGGAACCGGATTCACCCACGACTGCTGTCACCTTGCCGCGTGGCACGTCGAAGCTGACGTCGGACAGCGCTTTCGTGACGCCGACATCGGTCTTGAACGCCAGCGCGAGGTTGCGAATGGAAACGATGGGATCTTCCATCTCCACTAGCGGGACCCTCCCGTGCTATACGGGTCCGCAGCGTCTCTGAGGCCGTCGCCGAGCAGATTGAATGCCATCACCGTTAACACGACGAACAGTCCTGGCAACAATAGCCATGGCGTCATCACAATGACCTGATAGTTCTGGGCCTGCTGCATCAGAACGCCCCAGCTCACGACGGGCGGTCGCAGCCCGATGCCGAGGAAGCTGAGCGCCGTCTCGCCGAGGATCATGCCGGGCACCGCGAGCGTTGCGGTGGTGATGATGTGACTCGAGAAGCTGGGCAGCATGTGCCTGAAAATGACCCGGAATTTGCCCGCGCCAAGCATCCGCGCCGCGACAATAAACTCCTCCTCGCGCAGGGCGAGAAATCGGCCACGCACCTGGCGCGCAAGCGTGGTCCAGCCGAGTAGTGACAGAATGATGGTGACGCCAAAATACACGCGGATGGAGGACCATGCGACCGGAAGCGATGCAGAGAGTGCCATCCAGAGCGGTAGCGATGGTAGCGATTGGAGGACCTCGATGGTGCGCTGCACGGCCCGGTCTACCAGGCCGCCGAGGTAGCCGGCGAGTCCGCCGAGCGACACCCCGAACAGGAGTGTCATCACCACGCCGATGATGCCAATCGACAAGGAAATCCGTGCGCCATAGAGAACGCGTGAGAAGAGATCCCGCCCAAGCTGGTCGGTGCCAAAAAGATGGACATATCCGCCTTCCGCCTGGAAGAGGTGAGTGTTTGCCTCAAAGAGATTCCAGAACTGGTAGGTTTCGCCGGTGGCGAAAAACCGGAGCGCAAAGCGCTTTTCCGGGTTGACCGTGTATTCGCGCATCCACGTGTCGGCATTGACCTCCATGTCGTAGCCGTAGACAAAGGGCCGCAACGAGAAGTTGCCGTCAATGTCCATGAACCGAATCGACATGGGGGGCGCGTTGATGGCGGCCACGTTGCGTGCGGTCGTGCCGTAGGGCGTGAGGACCTCGCAGAGCGCTGCGGTCAGATACATGAATATCAAAAACACCCCACTCACCATCGCCAGACGGTGACGCTTGAAGCGGCGCCACTGCAATTGTCGCGGTGTCAGCGTGTCCTGGGCCTCTTCGACCTCGTAGGTCGCCGCATCGGCCTTCGCAATGTTGTCACTCATAACGAATCCGTGGGTCAGCCCAGGCCAGGAACAGGTCGGATATCAACATGCCGACTACTGTGAGCATGGCAAGCAGCATCAGGAAGCTGCCGGCCAGATACATGTCCTGATTGAGCAGCGCCTGCAACAGTGCGGGGCCGGTCGTCGGCAGGTTGAGAACCATGGCAACGATCGCCTCGCCTGAGATCAAGGCTGGCAACTGCAGGCCGATGGTGCTGATGAACGGATTGATCGCGATCCGCAACGGGTACTTGAGAATCAGCTTGACGGGACGCACGCCCTTCGCGCGGGCGGTCACAACGTATGGCTTGTTGAGTTCGTCGAGCAGGTTGGCGCGCAGAATCCGCATCGTAATTGCGGTGCCACTCAGGCCGATAATGACCATCGGAATCCAGATGTGGGTGAGCATGTCGCCGAAACGCGCGAAGGACCACGGCGCGTCACGGTACTCCGGCGAAAAGAGGCCACCAACACTGATACCGAAGTACTCATACCCGACGTACATAAGGATGAGTGCAAGCAGGAACGGGGGGGTTGCGAGGCCGACTAAAGCGATCGAGGTCATCGCGTAGTCGCCGATCGAGTACTGGCGGACCGCCGTATAGATGCCGAGCGGCAGGGCGGCTACCCAGGTAAAAATGAGCGCAGAAATGGTCAGCGCGAGGGTAAAGCCCAACCGTTCCCAGACCAGTTCGCTAACCGGTCGGGCGAAGAGGAAGGAGTATCCCATGTCGCCCTGGACAAAGTTGATAACCCAGTGGAAGTACTGTTGGTAGATCGGCTTGTCGAGGTTGTACTGGGCACGAAGGTTTTGGATCTGTTCCGCGGAGACCTCAACACCCTGTGCCTGCAGACGGTCCAGCGTGGCGCTGACGATATCGCCGGGCGGCAGTTGGATGACGGTGAAGACGATCACCGAAATCAGGATCAGGGTCGGGAACATCCCGATGATGCGGGAGATCACGTAGGATCTCATTAGTCCTCCGCCAGCGCGGATGGATTCATGCGCCAGGTCTGCATTTTATCGTTGTTCTGCTCGAATTCCCGGGTAGCAATTCACCCGTCTTGTTCTCTGCGGTCTCTCACATGCCCTTGTGAATGCCCTTGTGGCGGTTCTGGTGAGCGGCATTGTCGGACAGCTCGCAAAGCGCGTAAACAGGAGTACCACAGGTGACCCTGGCTTTGCCAGTGCAATGCAGTCCTGCGGGTCTCCTTGAGCAGAGCCTGATGAACGCTACGACACGAACATTGGTATGCCCCGCGGCTATGCGATGGAATCCGGGGGAGACGCAAGGGCGAGAACGAAGCCGTCTCACCGCTTGCATGTGATCAGTCGCGTCGAGGGCAAGTCATTCGCAAAGGTTGCCGAACGTGCCCCCGGCCTCGTGCTGCAGACCGGCCTTGGCAAAGATCTCGAGATCGTCAAAGAGATGCACTTTCCGCATTCGCTGGGACGCCCGTACTCCGCGTTTACGCATTACCTGGGATTCCGGGTAAATGACGGTGAATACAAAGTGATGGGTCTTGCCCCCTTATGGCGACCCAAGGCCACAACAGCAGGCCGCCGTAGCCCTGCGCGGTTGCCATCGTTATCGCCCAGATGGCGAGGGTCGTTGCGAGGCGAAAGGCGTGTTCGTCACCGCCGAATGAGCCGGAGAGGAAGGCGAAGAGGACCATCAGCAACATAGCGCCGTAGTAGACGCCGTCGCCCATAAGCCGGAGCGTGGTCTCGGTGCGCTCCGTGGATTCGGTCACTGTTCGTATCGGGATGCTGAGGCCAGGGCTCGCCCGGAGCGCAATATTGATGACGTCGCCGACGGGCGCGGTCAGCGGCAGGATGAACGCCGGGTGTAGCACCCGGCGTTGACGGGCTGGATATTGATTGCCGCCAAGATGTAGCAGGCCGCCGTCGCGGTTCGTGATTGTGTACTGGGTGACGTAGGGCGAGGCGATGTGCAACATCACAGGGCCGCCGAGGTTCGGCACCGCTACCTGTAGATCAGCGGTGCCCTCCTTGTCCACCCGAACCTGCCAGTGCGCAGGTTCGGCATCGGCGCCTGACCACCCGGCGAGGAGGATGAGCAGGGTCGCGAATCGGCATGCGTGTCTGAATAACGGCATGTGAGGCTATGCAGGGACAAGTGCCCGCCAGAGGGGTATTAGTTCTCAGCATAGTTCAAGGGTCTGACCCGGTCCGCCACGGATCACCTGAGGGGGGCAATCCTGGAGGAAGGCGAGCAGACCGCTGTTAAGGCTCTCAGGGCAGCCCTTTATGGCCGGCTCTTTACAGGCAGCCCCTATGGCCAGCGTGGTCCGTGCGGTAGCAGAATGCACACCTCAGTATCAATGGTCATGGCCGCGCGCTCGGCGATTGCCGCACTCGCGGTTTCCCACATGGGAACGAGGGCGGGGTCGGTCGGCCGCGGGCCGACGGCCCTCGATGCCTCCCAGTGCGCCATGTTGTCGTACCGGGAGATCATGTAGACACGGGTCGCAGGCCCGATGATGGAAAGCCACTGAGCGAGCGGCCGTACCTTCCTGGCCGGCGTCGACCCATGGCCACCAGCCGTCTTCGGAAATCTCGGTGAAGCGGGCAAGGTCCGCCCGTGCGATGTTGAAGGTACGCATCGTGTAGATGCCCGCATTCGATTCCGGTCCCTGACCGGTTGGTCGACGTTTTGTGAGCGGACGCAGGGCGATCGATTCAGCCGGATCGGCGCCGGACAATGTGGCGCTGTCCTCCTGCCACGCTTGCAGGGTGTCAAAGGCAGTAAGGGTAAGGAGGCGGCGTGGGCCGCCGAGAGCCACGGTCCAGATGCCGAGCGGCGGATGTGCCCCGTTCGCGAGATCGTGGATCAGGCCTCGTGTCGTCGCCGTCCCGGACAGCGGGTTATATGTGTTCAGAATGTGAATCATTGCGCGGTCCCTGGTTGACGGTCGGAAGGCTCTGGACGGGTGGCAGTCACCCCGACGGGATTCCCTGGGTTACGTCGCTTCGAAGAACAGGCAGGTCGCCCGCAACTCGATGCTCATGCGCGATGGCTTTCCAGGTTCCACCGCTGGATCCGGGAAAGCTGAATGTGGCGTCCAGTACGGCTCACCCCGCGCCGCTGCCTCAGTGTCGTAGGTGCGAAAGGCGATTACTTCCTTGTCCTGCAGTTCGGGGTAGGTGTACCAATCATGCTGGTCAGGTGTCCCAGGGTAATGGATCCCCAGCGTGTCAAACGTCGGCCCGCCGCCGTCAGCGTAGTTGGTGACAGGGAACGCCTGCAAATGGTCTCTGGGGACCGTCGTCGCGTCGCAGAAAGCGATTGGCAGGTCCATTCTGCGTTCGCCAACATTGCGCCAGAACTGAAGTACGAGAATGCGTGCCGCCGCGGCGGCTTGTTCAGCAGTGATACCTGCCCGCCTGAGTGCTTGACCCGACCCGGGGTTTCTCTCCTCACCGAAGGTGCGGCGCAGCAAGCCGCCGTAGGAGTCAGCAAAATCCGAATGCACGAATTGTATGGGGGCAAGGTCCTGGTGGACTGCCGCCTGTTCCGGGTTGCGGCTGATATGACCGGCAACGAGGGCGTGCGTACAGCCCGTGAGTTGCTGCGCGAACGCTTCAATCTCAGGGTAGTGAACGGTCGCCACCTCTTCTGGGTCCAGCCAGTTGGTGACCGCAGATTCATGGTCCATCCGCTCGAAGCCATGGACTTGCCAGGGGCCGGGTGCCTGGATTCGGCCGTTGCGGATCGGCACCTGGCGCGGAAGGGCGCCGTCGGCGTCGACATAATTGAGCGGCGCGTGGCAGAAGATGGTCTCGGTTTGCCGGGATGACTGGGACATGGGCGACAGGGCTCGATCTGGAGTCGTCCTATGATCGCATGACGGCCAGCGGACCCAAAACCCGTGATGATTTGGTGTTGGTCTGGGCATTTCGAAGGCCATCTTGATGAACGATTTTCCATTGCGGGGTCAGACCAGCGTCGTCACCGGGGCGGCGAGCGGTCTCATACCTCGGGTTGTTGATGTGTCGAACGCTGCGGCCGTTTGCTGGCCTTGTCGATTTTGCGGTGGCCGAGACGGGGCGGCTTGATGTCCTTTTCAACAACGTGGGCATCGGTTATGGCCGCACGGTGCAAGAATCGCCCGACGATGCGTTCGAGTATCAGATTGCGGTGCATTTGTTTGGCGCATTCCATGGGATGCGCGCGGCGATTCCAGTCATGCGCACGCAGAATGCCGGACGCATCATCAATACAGGGTCGCGGGTTGCGGAGTCGATGAACCTTCGTACGCCGGCTATGCCGCGGCAAAAGCGGCGATATGAACGACCTGGTCGGTGGCTGCAGCAGAGGTTGGGGACACAGACATCCTTATTAACACGATGATCCCGGGGCCTGCCAACACCACAATCTGGGGGCGCGAGATACCGCAGATGTAGTCGGCCGAGGCGACCTTTCCGGCTGCGTTAATGCTGGCGACCCTGCCGGCTGGCGGGGGACGGGCAAGGTCTTCTGGAACGAAAGGGAAGTATCGGTTGTTTCAAGCCCAGGAGTAGGGGGCGGACGAGTTGTGTCGGGGGTCTTTATTTGGGCCGTGCGCGGTCGTGTAATCCGGTCGGTGGATTGCATGAGGGGTTGCCCCTTGTGCTCCCCGGCTGGGGGCTCTTATCCGAGGGGTTGCCCCCTCGTGCTCCGTGGTTGAGGGGTCTATGCGAGGCGGGATCTGGCGACGAGGCCAGCCAACCCGCCAAGAAGCAGGATCATCGGTGCCGGTGCGGGCACGGAGGTCGTGTAGTTCAGGACCACAGAGGCACTGTTTTTGCCTGACATGTCGATCGCAATGATGTCGTTGTTGAAGGCGATATCGGCGGCCGTCATGCCCCCACTACCGGAGACAAATGTGACTGTTGAGAAATCGGGCGCCGTACCGAGGATGTCCACCAGCCGGAAGCCGTTGAACGGAAGTGTTGAGTGGCCGGACCCGAACGTGACGCCGATCTGGGTTGACGTAATCGTCCAGATACTGCCGAAGAAGCCACTCAGACTGACACCTGGCTCAACCGCAGTGAAGTTCGAACTGGAAAGTTGTAGGAAGAACGTCGGCGCGAGGCCAATCCCGTCGGTACTGTCAATACCGAGTTGTGCTCGCATGGTGGAACCGATGATGCTGGCGTGGGCTCCGATTGATGCGAATAGACAGACAGCGATCATCGACGCGAGGATGAGTTTCCGTATCATTTGTGAGTTCCTTTTCGTTGAAATGGCCGTTCCATCAAGGCGGGTAATCTTTGGGCCTCGAGGCTTACAGAGACGCAAGAGTGATGCCGCATTGTGGAAAGGGTATTTGAATCAATGCGATACGTGGTTCTGGCCAAATGCGCATATGGGAAACGTAAAAATCCTCGACGTTCTTGTGTGGTTGGCAACGAGCCTTCCTCATCCTTAGCGGCTGTGAACTGCTTGCAGATGCGTCGCCAGTGGCCGTCAGTGCCGATGAGCGATGAAGTGGAAGTCCACGAGAAATACCTGCTCGCCCGCGCCGTGTTTCGCTGTCTTGAGCAGATCGACCGTGCCGGCGAAGCCGGTCGCTCTGGCCAGGTCCGGGGTGATGTCCTCAAATCCGATTGGCAAGATGCGGTCAACCACGATATGTCCATCGTCGAGCTTGTAGCGTCCGCCTTCTTTCACTCGCGGGCGCTGCCAGATGCGTACACTCGATGTGATCGCGCCGCGTTTGATCGGTTCTCTCAGGCGTTTTGTGAAGAGCCTCGAAGCTCCTTGGCATGCCCGTCTGAGCGGCATTGCCGGGGTTTGCCCGGTTACCTGCGGGGGCCCCGTGCGCCGCTGGCGAAAGCGCATGCTCTTAGGGTAATCTTCTGCCCCTTAGCGCATTGGTGGCCGGTTTGTCCGGTCGTGGCATTACATAGCGAGCATACTCCGGACTGGACAGCACCAACTGACGCTTGGAGATGCGGAAGTACAAAGACGCATCGTTGGCTCCCGCCTCACAAATAAGCACCAACAAGAACGACAAACGAGAAAGGACTTAAAAGAAACATGAAAGGTTTTGACTTGATCGCACATTGCCTCAAGGCAGAGGGTGTGGAGTGGATGGGATGTTTCCCGGCCAACCCACTTATCGAATCTGTTTCTAAAGTGGGAATTCGCCCGATCGTGTTTCGCCAGGAACGCGGCGCGATCAATGCCGTTGATGGCTACTCGCGGCAGACCCGGGGCAAGACACCCGGTGTGTACGCATCCCAGTCTGGTCCGGGCGTCGAGAACTCCTTTGGCGCCATCGCCCAGGCGTATGGCGAAGCGGTGCCAATGGTCTATTTTCCACTGGGTGCGGGGCTTCGGGGCTACGATGTTGATCCAAACTTCTCGGCAACCAAGAACTATGCGCACATCACCAAGAAAGCGCTTTCGATCGATCGGCCTGACCGCATCGTGACGCAGGTTCAGCGGGCCTTCCATCTGGCCAAGCATGGGCGCCCGGGTCCGGTTCTGGTCGAGATGCATGGCGATGTGTGCGGTCGGGATGTGCCGGAAGACGCACTCGACTACACGCCATCCAGGGCATTCAAGTACGCGCCCAGCCGTGGTGACGTGAAAGACGCGGTCTCGGCGCTCCTCAAGGCCAAGCGCCCGGTCATCTATGCCGGCCAGGGCGTGTTGTATGCCGATGCAACCGTGCAGTTGATGAAGCTGGCGGAACTCGCCCAGATTCCGGTCATCACGAGCATGCAGGCCAAGAGCGCGTTCCCGGATGCCCATCCGCTCGCGCTGGGGTCTGCCAACCGTACGGCGCCGCGCAATGTCTTCAAATGGCTCGGCGAATCTGACGTCGTGTTCGCGGTTGGCTCAGGACTCACCCGGACCACGTTTGGCATCGATATACCGCCAGGCAAGTTCCTCATTCACTCAACCGTTTCTGCCGAAGACATCAACAAGGAATACACGGTTGATGTTGGTTTGATCGGCGATGCAGCGTTGACGCTGGACATGGTCATTGACGAGGTGCGTGCGGCCGTTGGCGACAACGGGCGGGATACGGACACCGCGCTTGCCCAGGAGATTGCGACCGGGCACGCGGAGTGGCTCAAGGAATGGGAGCCGCTGCTGAATTCCGAGGAAGCGCCGATCAATCCATACCGCGTGATCAATGAGATCAACAAGGCGGTCGATCACGAGAACACGGTGTTGACGCACGACGCCGGCAATCCGCGCGACCAGATCATGCCGTTTTATCGGGCAACCAACCCGCTCGGTTACATTGGCTGGGGCAAGACCACGCACCTCGGGTACGGCATACCGCTGATGATCGGTGCCAAGATTGCGGACCCGTCGAAGTACTGTATCAACTTCATGGGCGATCTGGCGTTCGGACACACGGGGCTTGATATCGAAACCGCGGTACGGGCAGAGGTGCCGATCACCACGGTCGTTATCAACAACTACACCATGGGCGGCTACGACAAGAGCATGCCGACCGCGATGGAGCGCTACGGTGCGGGTAATCAGACCGGCGACTACGCAGGCATTGCGAAGGCATGTGGCGCACATGCGGTCAAGGTTGAAAAGCCAGAGGAAATCGCGCCTGCACTGGCTGAAGCGCAAGTCATGAACAAGGAGGGGAAGACAGCCTTCGTCGAAGTGATTACGCGCCAGGACACGCGGTTTTCCTGGTACAACGACTTGCTGAAAGGACCTGCATAGGGCCCGCATGAAAGGTGGAAGCGCGCGACTCGCGGTGACGCGTTTAAAAAGGGCCCCTGTGGGCCCTTTTTTGTGGGCGTTATTCAGGAATATCCGGATTGGCACGCTTCCTGTTGACCTGCTCTGGAGGGTTAGTTTGGGCGGCATTTTTCGAGCGCCGTTTGTGACCCATGTCGCCTCAGCATCACAATGGCGCCGATCTCCCAATCCGGGTGCGCGGAGGGCGTGGTGGGTTGCCATTGTGCGACGCTGCTTGACGGTGGATTGCGACCGGGAGAAGGGGTGTGGTCCGCGGAGATAAGTCCGCGCTGCATGCACCCGGGCAGCGCGTTTGCTTGCCGGTAGTCGCACACTCAGGGGGTCGGTGATGCGCGTCGATAGACCAATTGCAGAGCCAGACGCAAGAAGGGGTGGATGCCGGTGAAGGTTGCGACTGTGGATTCGGGGTTACAGTTGAGCAGGTCCTGGCCGATAGCGATGGTGGGGCTCAGGCCGTCGATTCGGGCGACGTCGGCCGGTGCCGCGGCGCCCCCACTGCCGGTACTAAACAGCGTGGCAAAGTGACGTTGCGCCTCGTGTTGCAACGTATCAAAGACGATGGACGATTTGCCCGAACCGGAAACACGGGTGACCGCTGTGAGGCCGTCGCCGAAGACGGCGTCGACGGCGTTTAGATTGTGTGCGTTGGCTCCCGTGACCTTAACGCTCATGCTGCGGCCGGCCCCCTTGCGCTTATCTTAACCACTGGCCTTAACCAGCGGCTGGTCCTGGTCCAATGGCCTTGTTCACCTGCGATGACGGATAGGCCCGTTAGTCTGTCAGCACTAGCCGTCGGGGGTCGAGCGCGTCACGCACGGCTTCACCGATGAAAATGAGTAGCGACAACATGACCGCGAGCGTCACGAACACCGACAGCCCGAGCCAGGGTGCCTGCAGATTGGCCTTCGCAGCGGAGAGCAAGCGCCCGAGTGAAGGCGATTCAATCGGCAGACCGAATCCCAGGAAATCGAGTGCCGTCAGCGAGGTGATCGCCCCGTTCAGGAGGAACGGTAAATAGGTGAGAGTGGCCACCATGGCATTCGGCAGCACGTGTCGACGCATGATGGTCAGGTCACCGACACCCATTGAGCGCGCGGCGCGCACGAATTCGAAATTGCGGGCTCGCAGGAATTCGGCTCGCACGACGCCAACGAGTGCCATCCAACTGAAGAGGGCGAGGATGCCGAGCAGCCAGTACACATTGGGTTCAACCAGGCTCGCGAGAATGATCAGGATGAAGAGGATGGGTAGCCCCGCCCAGATCTCGACGATGCGTTGGCCAATGAGGTCAACGAGGCCGCCAAAGTAGCCTTGCATCGCGCCGACCAGAACGCCAATCGACGCGCTGATGATGGTGAGTGTGACGCCGAACAGAACCGACAGGCGAAAACCGTAGATCAGCTTGGACATGACATCAGTTGCACTGCCGTCCGTACCGAGCGGGTGCTCCGCACTCGGGGGGCTGGGATAAGGACCCTTGAGATCCCAGTCGATGGTGTCGAACGAAAAGCGGTGCAGTGGCCAGACGGCCCAGCCGTTTTCCTCGATCATGCGCATCACGTGCGGGTCTGTGTACTCCGCCTCAGTTTCGAAGTAGCCGCCGATTTCCCGCTCGGTGTAGGTGAAGAGAACGGGCAGATAGATCTCGCCATCTTTCTGAAAAATGATGGGCGTGTCGTTGGCGAAGAATTCGGCAAAGAGTGACCCGGTGAAGAGCACGGCAAAAATCCAGGCTGAATAGTAACCGCGGCGGTTGGCCTTGAAGTTAGCGAGGCGGCGCTGGGCGAGCGGTGTCATCAGCGACTCTCGAAGTCGATGCGCGGGTCGACGAGGGTGTAAATGACATCACCGATCAGGTGCATGACCAGGCCCACGAGCGTGAAAAAAAAGAGGGTCCCAAAAAGAATGGGATAGTCCCGCTTGATGATGGCTTCGTAGCCGAGGAGGCCAATGCCGTCGATCGAGAAGATGACCTCGATCAGGAGTGCGCCGGTGAAAAGGAGTGCGACGAAGGCACCCGGGAAGCCGGCGATGACGATGATCATCGCGTTGCGAAAAACGTGTCCGTACAGCACCCGGCTTTCGGTCAGCCCTTTGGCCCGTGCGGTTAGCACAAACTGCTTGTTGAGTTCTTCCATGAAGCTGTTCTTGGTCAGCATGGTCAGGGTGGCGAAGCCACCGATAGTCAGTGCTGTCAGCGGCAAGGTGAGGTGCCAGAGATAGTCACCGATCCAGTCCAGCATGCCCATTTGTGCGGCTTCCTCCGAGTGCAGGCCGCGCAGTGGAAACCAGTCGAGGTATGAGCCGCCTGAAAAAATGACTATCAGGATGATTGCGAAGAGAAAATTGGGGATGGCATAGGCAATGAAGATGGCGGCGCTGGTGTAGAGGTCGAAGCGCATGCCGTCGCGGACGGCCTTGGCGACCCCGAGTGGGATGGACACCGAGTAGATCAGCAGCAACGCCCAGATGCCGATGGAGATCGAAACCGGCAGCCGTTCCAGCACGAGTTCGACCACCGCCCGGTCCTGAAAATAGCTGTCGCCGAAGTCGAACTGGATGTAGTTGAGCACCATCTGGAAGAAACGTTCGTGCGCCGGCTTGTCGAAGCCAAACTGTTTCTCGATTCGCGCAATGAGTTCCGGGTCGAGGCCGGACCCGCCCGTGTAACCTGACTCATTGGAGGGCCCCATGCTGTTGCCCGATGACACTGACGCGGTGGTCGACATGCCGCCGAGACCGGTTACCTGAGCGAGTGCTTGCTCAACGGGACCGCCGGGCGCGAACTGGATGATGACGAAATTGAGAAGGAGGATGCCGAACAGCGTCGGGAAGATGAGCAACACGCGTTTGGCGAGGTAGGTACCCACTTTAGATTGACCCTTTCAACGTCGTTTCAGGGCTGGCGCGGTGCGTCGACGCGTGGCGGCGTCCGCCGTTGCAGATCGGGGTCGAGTCTAATTTCAGTATCCTGCTCAGACTGCGCAATCGCGGGTGCTCACGTTGTCTACTACGTGCGAATGATTACCAACAGGGTTCGTTGGGCGCTCACGCGTTTGAGAATAGCATGACTGCCGCACCGTGCTCGCGGCCGTTTGTATGGTCGCGCGGTGTCTGCTCGCCATCTTTGGTCTTTGCTCCGGAAATTCGATGTCTTCATCGCCCCTCGTTATTCCGCAGCAGAACGCCGACCGGACCGAGATCCTGCAATGGCTCGAGGCTGAGTACGCGCGGCCATTCTCGGGCTGGGACTTCAGCGCTGTTTCGGGCAGGCGGCGCAAGGTCGGCACCGAGTCCTGGAATTACGATTGCCTTGCCGCCGGCTACGCACGCAGCGCCACCGCCATCCTCGACATGCCTACGGGCGGCGGTGAGAACTTCTCTCGTATTCTCGACGCGTCTGCCTTTCGTGGCCGGGCTGTCGCCACGGAGGGTCGTGCGCCGAATGTGCAGGTCGCTGCCGATCGATTAGCGAACTACGGCGCACAAGTGACAGCGGTCGCCGACGATGCTCCGCTGCCGTTTGATGACGACGCCTTTGATCTCATTTGCAATCGGCATGGGGGCGGCCTTGATGGGCTGTCACTGGGTCGCGTCTTGAAGCCCGACGGTATTTTTCTGTGCCAACAGGTTGGCGAGCGGACCACCCGCGAGCTTGAAGGGTTGATCGGTTGCCCTCGAACGCGGTTTGACGCCCCGGGGAGTTCTAATGGCCTTGCGACAGATCTGCAGAACGTCGGCTTTGAAATTTGTAGGCGCGGATGCTGTATTTGAAACCCATTACGCTGATGTTGGCGCACTGACATACTATTTGAAGGCGATCCCGTGGGAAGCCGTTGGGTTCAGTGTTGCAGCCTGTGCTGATCGATTGGTGGCGCTGCACCGCAGGCTCGGCGCAGGTGATGCGATCGTACTGACCTTCGATACCTACCTTGTGGTTGGCTGCTGGCGGGGCTAGCGTTGGTTGGCAGGAACACTCACAGGATGAGCGAATGACGCAATCAAGACGAATGATGGCCCTGGCGTTAACCGGTATCACACTGCTACTGGTGAGCGTGAGTGTTGCGGCCGAATGGACGGTGATTCATGCTGGCACCTTGCTCGCAGTGCCGGGCGAGCCAGCGCATAACGAGATGACCGTGCTGATTCGTGATGACCGGGTCGCCACTGGTTACCGGACCGCCGCCGATCTTGGCATCGCGGCGGCGGATTCCAGGGTCATCAATTTGCGGGACCGATTCGCTGGCTGGCCTGATTGACGGGCATGTTCATCTGACATCGGAACAGAACCCGGACCGCCGATTGCAGAAAGTTGAGATGTCTGACGCCGACGGTGCGATGTGGGCGCGGCAGGCGTTGATGCCATCTCTGCGTTGCGCGACGGTATCGCGAAAGGCTATGTGCCCGGACCCAGATTCTTGGCCTCGAGCAAGACGATCACGCCAACAGGCGGCCATGCCGACGGCAGCCAGGGCTACCGTTCTGATCTCATTGACCGCTGTCGTCTGCCGGTACGTGTGATGGCGCGGCTGACTGTCGGCGCGCGGTGCGCGATCAGATTCGCCGGGGTGCCGATCACATCAAGATAACGGCGATTGGCGGTGTTCTTTCGAACACGGCGGCGGGCATGTCAAAGCAATTCTTCGATGATGAACTGGTTGCGATCGTCGAGGCCGCACACATGATGGGTCGCAAGGTGACTGCCCATGCGCACGGGCCGATGGCGTTGAGGCCGCGCTCCGCGCGGGAGTTGATTCCATTGAGCATGGAACATTCTCAAACAAGGGCACGTTTCGGCTCTTCAAACGCACTGGCGCCTATCTCGTCCCGACCGTGCTTGCCGGTGAGACGGTCAAGGCCTGGGCGGATGACCCGGACACGTTTCTGACACCCCCGAGCCAGAAGAAAACGCGAGAAGTAGGCCCCGTCTCAATCCGGATGCTGGCAGCGGCGCGGCGCGTCGGGGTGCGTATCGCATTTGGGACCGACACCGGCGTATCGAGGCACGGCGACAACGCTCGAGAGTTTCCGCTCATGGTGCAGGCGGGTTTTACGCCCATGGACGCGATCGTTACTGCAACCGTGAACGGGGCAGGCAATCTTGGCCAGTCGGCGTCACTTGGCATGCTTGAAGCTGGCAAGTTTGTGGACGTCATTGCGGTTCGTCAGAGTCCTCTCGATGACATCGATGCGATACTGGGTGTTGTCTTCGTCATGAAAGGCGGTGAGATCTTCCGAAATGAACAGGCGAGGTTTACAAAACAGGAATAGTCGGAGAGAACCAGAATAGTCGAGAGGCATGCACATCAGGCGGCTGCTGGTTGCGGCGAAATACCCGCCCGCCAAAAAGGCGTGCGGTCTCTCCGGGATGAGCAGGCGAGCACTCTCTTCATGCCAGCTCTTGATGCCAGCTCTTGGCATGACTTTCAGCACCCTCAGCGGTCTGGCAGCGGGTGGGTAGCCGTTGGTAGCCGCAGGTGCCGCCCGGCCAATAGTGTTTTTGCGCCTCCCCCGGTCGTGTGGCAAGGTGCGTGACGTTCTGACAGTGCGCCTGGCGGCGCACGTCAATCATGGTCCTGGGACCGTAGACAACCGAGCAGAGGGATAAATTCAATGGCAACTTATAACGCACAGGCCGCACTGCCGGGCGGCGAACCGGGCCCGTGGGGCGACCCCATCTCGATCAGTTACGATCAACGCGACGTTTTACTGTATGCCGTTGGCATTGGCACGCGTGATCTGTCGTGCGTGTACGAGCGGCATCCGGACTTCGCGGTGTTCCCCACCTTCCCGATTCGCTGGGGCGGGGTCGGCGTGCCGATGTCGAATGATCATGTGCCCAACTCACCGGGCCCGCTTACCATTGACGCGGAGCGCTATCTCGAGATGGTCAAGCCGCTGCCGCTTTCCGGCGAGGTCAAATGTCGCTCGCGGCTGGTCGGTATTCATCCGCGCGGCAAGGGCAACGGCTTTGTCGAGTCAGAAAGCGAAGTGGTTGATGCCGATGGCGATGTTTGCGTCAAGATGGTCAGCGGTTCGTTCCGGCGCGGCGTGGCGGCGCTAGGGGATATCGAGCCGTTTGAGGGCTCCGGGGAGACATATTCGGCCAAGATCACGGTGCCGGACAGCGCACCGGATTACACGGCGGTAGCCGAAATACTCGACAATCAGGCACACGTCTATCGCCTGTCTGGCGACTACAATCCGCTGCACATCGACCCGGAATCGGCGAAGTTTGGCGGCTTCGATGAGCCCATCCTGCACGGTCTCTGCACCTTTGGTCATTGTGCACATCTGTTGCTCGGTGAGATCTGTGGCGGTGATGTGAGCCGCTTCGGCAAGATCAAGGTGCGCTTCTCATCGCCCGTCTTTCTGGGTGACACGCTGAGTGTCCTCGCCTGGAACGACGGTCCCGGGCGGGTTGTCTTCGAGGCGCGGGTGGGTGACAAGACGGTCGTCTCCAACGCGTATTTTGAATTCAAAACCGCATGACAGACGCAGCGCTCGCCGACGTAGCCCGCCATGCAGTCGCGACCGAAATCGACTGGCCGACCGACGTTTCGACGATGGTTGCGGCAAATGATCAGCCGCCGCATAACCGGCCGATCGGACCGACGAAGGAACGGGGCGGCGCCGCCGGCATGGCCACTGTCGCTGGCGAGACCGTGGTCGAGTGGGGGGACGTCGACCGGGTCGACATGACGTTCAGCGCAACCAAGAGTTATCTGTCGACGTGCATTGGACTCGCGCTCGATCGAGGTCTGATCACATCAGTTACGGACCGGGTTGCCGACTACGTGTCTGGTGACTGGTTCGCGTCCGAGCACAATGGTGCGATCACGTGGCAACACCTGCTGCAACAGACAAGTGAGTGGTCCGGCACGTTGTTTGGCATCCCCGACTCGATTGACCACAATCGATCGGTGGCGAGAGGCGAAGCGGGCGCGGGCAACAAAGGTGAGGTGCGTTTGATGCATGCCCCGGGCACGTTCTGGGAGTACAACGATGTCCGCGTGAACATGCTTGGCTTTGCCGGCCTGCAGGTCTGGCGTGAGCCCCTGCCGGCGGTGCTGAAGCGCGAAATCATGGATCCGATCGGCGCGTCTGACACCTGGGAGTGGCATCCGTACGACAACGCGTGGGTCGACATCGATGGCGAGTCCATGCCCTCGGTACCGGGTGGTGGCCACTGGGGTGGTGGCCTATGGATATCAGCACGAGATCATGCGCGCTTCGGTGGGTTGCTGTGCCGCGGCGGCGAATGTGAAGGCAAGCAGTTGATCAGCCGGGCGTTCCTCGCAGAAGCGATGACACCGTGTCCCCACCAACAAAGCTACGGTTATATGTGGTGGTTGAATCCGGGCAGAGCCGCGTTCAAAAACGCCTCCGATCGCGCCTTTGCGGCACAGGGTGCAGGCGGCAATGTCGTCTGTGTCGTGCCCGAGCATGAGTTGGTCGTGGTGACCCGTTGGGCCGCCAATCCGGCTGACATCGTTGATCGGACCATTGCCGCTATCACCGCCTGACGGCGGCGAACAGACGCGCGAACAAACGAATGAAAGAGTACGACTACATCATTGTCGGCGCTGGCACGGCGGGTTGCGTCCTCGCCAATCGCCTGTCCGCATCAGGTGAACACCAGGTGTTGCTGCTGGAGGCCGGGGGCAAGGACAACTACTTCTGGATCAATATTCCGGTTGGGTATCTGTACACGATTGGCAATCCGCGAACAGACTGGTGCTATGAAATTGAGCCGGACCCGGGGCTGAACGGGCGCTCGATCGGGTATGCGCGCGGCAAGGTGCTTGGCGGTTGCTCCTCGATTAATGCCATGGTCTACATGCGCGGCCAAGCAAGCGATTACGATCACTGGGCGCAGTTGGGCAATCAGGGCTGGTCCTGGGACGACGTGTTGCCGGTTTTCCGGCAGTCAGAGGACTTCGTCCATGGCGCCGATGAATTCCACGGTGCGGGTGGCGAGCTACGGGTTGAAGAACGCCGGGTCAACTGGGAGATTCTGGACGCGTGGCGCGACGCTGCCGAAGAGTGCGGCATCCCCAAGGTTGATGAGTTCAATCGCGGTGACAACTTTGGCAACGCCTACTTTCACATGAACCAGTGCAGGGGCACGCGCTGGAGCGCGGTGCGAGCGTTTCTCGACCCGGCGCGGGGGCGGCCCAATTTGACGGTGGTTACTGATGCGACGGTCGCAAAGCTCAATCTCAACGGCCGGCACGCGACCAGTGTCGATGTCAGTCTGACGTCGGGTGATGAGACGTTCTCGGCGCGGCGCGAGATCATTCTGTCGGCGGGTTCGATCGGCTCGCCGAAAATTCTGCAGCTCTCTGGCATCGGCGCCGGTGACCTTCTTTCCAGCCAGGGCATTCCGGTTCTGCACGATCTGCCGGGCGTGGGCGAGAATCTGCAGGACCATCTGCAGGTGCGCTGCATCTATCAGGTAGACAACACGGTGACGCTGAACCAGCGGGCGAACTCGCTGATCGGAAAAGCCGCGATGGGCCTTGAGTATCTGCTGTTCAAGACTGGCCCGCTCACAATGCCGCCATCACAATTGGGTGCATTTGCGCGCAGTGACCCCGGGCAACCATCAGCGAACATGGAGTGGCACGTGCAACCGCTGTCGCTCGATCGATTCGGTGCGCCGCTACATGACTTTAATGCCATAACGCCATCGGTATGCAACTTGCGGCCGTCGAGTCGTGGCCATGTGCGCATCCGCAGCACAGACCCGGATGTCGCCCCGGCCATCACACTGAATTATCTGTCGACGCCGGAGGATCTGGAGATCGCTGTTGAGGGGCTGCGCTTCACCCGGCGCATCATGGCGGCGAAGGCGCTTGCGCGTTTTAATCCACGTGAGTATCTGCCGGGGTCGCAGGTGGCGACCGATGAGGAGTTGCACAAGGCCGCCGGTGACCTGGGCACGACGATCTTCCACCCCGTCAGCACCTGCAAGATGGGCAGCGACGGTCAGGCCGTCGTCAGCGACCAGCTCTCGGTGCACGGGCTGACGGGTCTTCGCGTGATCGACGCGTCTATCATGCCGACCATCACGTCTGGCAATACCAACGCGCCGACTGTGATGATTGCGGAAAAGGGCGCGCGCTTTGTCCTTGAGGACGCGTCGCGTTGAGTTGACCGGTTTTTAAAGCGGATTGTATCGGCCCACCAGGGAGGACCCATGGTCGAGTATTTACCAGATCGGCTCGCCGCTAGATCATCTCGTCGGTCAGCGGCTCCGGCTGGGTGCCATCAATGTCCGTGAATCCGTACTGTCGGGCCAGTTGGGCGACAATCAGTACCTTGCCAGATTGCACCATTAGCTCCGGGTCGGTCGCGAGCGCGGAGACCGCGCGTCCAATGAACCGGGGCGATTCTGAGTTGGCCAGGTCAAAACCGGCATTCAGTACCGATTCTGTTCGGACGAGCCCGGGTAGAGAGAAACTGCGGCAATCCCCAGGTCCTGCAGTTCAAAGGCCATACAAGCGGCCATGTGATCTGAGGCACGTTTCGCGGTGCGGTAAATGACGCCGCGATCACTGCGACTGGCGGCGAAGAACGACAGATTCACAATAAGACCGCCTGCCCCCATCATCGGCACCGCCAGCGCGCTCGCCGTGTACTGGGCACGCACGCCCGCATCGAACATGGAATCCCAGCGCGATAGCGGCATGGTCCAGAAACCGGTCTCCTGGAAGAAGTTCGTGCTGTCGGAGTAATGTTCGTACCCGCCCCTGACGTTGTTGACGAGGATGTCGAGGCGCCCATGCGCGCTGGCGATCGTGCCGAACACCTGGCTCACCTGCGCGTCGTCCCGGTGATCGTACTGGATGGCGATGCCGTGGCCGCCGATCGCATCAACCTCAGCGGCCGTTGCATGGATCGTTCCGGGCAGCTTCGCGGCCGATGTACCTTCCGCGGTCGTGCGAGCGGTAATGTAGACCGTTGCGCCCGCTTCACCGAGGCCAAGCGCGATGCCCTTGCCGACGCCTCGGCTGGTGCCGGTTACGAGTGCAACCTTACCTTCAAGTGGAGTCGCTATACGTCGTTCGTGAAGTTGTTGAACCCGATCCTGACGATACCACCTTGCCCGCATGCGGCCGTCAACGGAGGTTCTTGTGCGTCTCGATCGGTTACCTGTAACTTTGACCGTAGGTTGATCGACGGGTGGCGCTCGGTGCCAAACCCTGTCCATGGCGCTATTCCCCTGGTGCGGACTTGTTGGAAGATCCTGACGGCAATCTCTTTTGCGTCGTACAGCGACCCGATGCAAACCAATCGTCCGTGGTTAGCGTCAAGGATTAGAACGGGTTGTACCCGGGACAATCGCCATGCCGGTTTCATCTACAACACAAACGAACGAAGTGAGGTTCTCCTTGGTTGCACGCGCAACGCCCTTTGTCGTCATCCTTCTCGCCATACCGATCGGGCTCTAGCGTATGTGTTCCAGATGGGGCTGACGGGTGACTCGGTTTTTCACGCAAGGTTTGCGCTGACGCCAATCAGCAGTACGGCCCACGTCCTTGGTGGTGGCACGCTCCTGATATTGGGCGGATTTCAGTTTGTCTCTGCCTTGCGCGGAACTGGCCCCACGTCCACCGGTGGATGGGCCGCACTTATCTGATCCTTGCGCTTGTCGGGGGCCTCGGGGCCTCGCGCTCTCACTCAATGCCGACGGTGGACTCGTCGGCCGTGTCGGCTTCGCGGGCCTGGCGATCTGTTTTTTGTGGAGTGGCTGGCGAGCGTACCTGGCGATTCGGCGGGGCGACGTAGCGCGTCACCGGCAGTGAATGGTTCGCAACTATGCGCTCGCGTTTGTGGCCGTGACGTTGCGTATTCAACTCGGCGTTGCGGAAGGTGCCGGCATTCCCTTTGCGGTCTTCTATCCGGTGGTTGCCTGGTCGTGTTGGGTGCCGAATCTGGTGTTCGTCGACTGGTTCGTGTTGGGACGTCGGCAAGCTTCGGAGTGACGTCGTGTTCCTGTTCGTGTTCGTGGCGGGTATCCCGGATCGCTTCTTCTGCTAATCGGACGCTCTACCGTGAATGATCAACCGCGTTCGCTGGTGCTCGATGCCGATGGCGTCATCCAGCGCCAACCTGAGAACTGGCGGCGGAACGGGGGCGCGCTGATTGATCGCCCCCCTGCCCTGTGTGTCAACCGGCGGCGGGCGGCGGTGCTCGCGGTGACGCTTTTGCACAAGCCGTGTTCGCTGTGGAGCGCCCCTTCTTGACCTCACCCGACACGTTGGGCACGGGATTGCGTCGGGCGATCGAGGCGTTGCTCGCCGAGTGGGGCAGCGCAGCGAGTTTCGACGACGCTTGCGCAATCTGGTCCCAGATTGAGCCCGACGCGGATGTGCTCGCGCTGGTCGATCAGTTGCGGAGGGGAGCTGGCACGTCTTTCTCGCGACGAACCAGCAGTCGACCCGTCTCCACTTCATGCAACAAGCGCTTGGTTATGGGCAGTGCTTTGACCGCATTTCTGCCTCTTGCGAGATCGGCGAGTCCAAACCCGCAGCGGGCTTCTTTCGGCACGTCATCAATACGCTCAAGGTGCCACCCGAACGGCGTCACATGGACATCATCTATGTGGACGACAGCGCGGCGAATGTCAGTGCCACGAAAGCGATGGGCATTGACGCCCGCCAGTTCCATCTCGATCAGGGTGCCGATTCGCTCGCGGCATTGCTGGCCGGCGAGCGCACGTGAGCGATCGAATCTGATCCGCCCGTGGGCAGGGACTTAGCGGCCGTTGAAGACCGGTGTCTTTTTCTCGACAAATGCCCTGGCAGCATTCTGATGGTCCTCGGTTTGGCCGCAATGCAGGTGATGCGTCGCCTCGAGGTCCATGCAGTCATCCAGATCGCCTGAGGTGAGCGCGCGGTTCAGGTTCTCCTTCATGTACCGAAAGGCAATGGTCGGCCCGGCCGCAAGTTCGCGAGCAATGGTCATGGCTCGATCCATCAGCTCGTCTGGCTCGCAAACCCAGTTGGTGAGACCGAGTGACAGTGCATCCGCCGACGTGATGCGTGGCGACAGGAAGTACAGCTATCGTGCCTTGGCTGTGCCCACGAGCTGACTCATGAAGTAGGTGCCGCCGTAGTCGCCGGAGAAGCCGACATTCTTGAACGCTGTCATCATGACCGCGGAGCTGACCATGATGCGCATGTCGCAGGCGAGGGCGAAGGCGAGACCCGCACCAGCGGCTGCGCCCGGCAGTGCCGCCAGGGTCGGTTTCGGCATGCGAAAGAGCGCGCCGGACGTGGCCCGATGATTGAGCCGCTGTTTGTGGATCGCTTCGTCCAGGGTGTTGTTGCCGACCGTGCCGTCGCCCTCTTCGGCCATATTCTTGACGTCGCCGCCGGCGCAGAAGCCTTTGCCGGCGCCCGTGAGAACGACGCAGCGAACGTCCGGGTCGGTTTCGACCATTGCCAGCGCATTGCCAAGGACGATCCCCATCGCCGGCGTGAACGCGTTGCGCGCCTCGGGTCGGTTAAGGGTGATGACGCCAACGCCGTCGGTGACCTCGACCAGCACTGTGCTGTCGCCGGGGTCCAGGGTCTTGTCTGCCATGAAATGTCTCCTGTCGGTGGGTGAGTCAGGACGGACCTGGCTCGCCGGGTGTTTATTCCGTCATTTAGTCATTCAGTCGTCGAGAAAGTTGTTGAGGCGTTCGGTTGCTTCAAGAAAGTCTTCCTTGAAGTCGTATACCACCTGCCGTGTCGTCTGGATGCGGTTCATGAGGCCAACGCCCTGGCCGACGAACGAGGTTGCGAGTTGCTTGGCGCCCTGATGGCCCCCCTCTGCGAGTTTGGTGACCTTGGCGAGCGGCGGGCCACTAACGAGCCCCTGCAGGGGCATGGGCAGAGATCCCGGTGACTCCTCAGACTCCCAGGCATCGGTCCAGGGTGAACGCAGTTGCCTTGAGTATTTGCCCGTTCGGGCCTGCGACCGAACGGTCTGGCGCGAGCTGGCCGCGACGTATTTGTCTTTGATGACGGGTGATGTCTCCGCCTCGGTCGTCGTAAGCCACACTGATCCTGTCCAGGCGCCCGCTGCGCCCATGGCCATGGTCGCAGCCATCTGCCGGCCGGTGACGATGCCGCCTGCGGCGAGCACGGGCACGTCGTAATCCTTCACCGCTTCGACGACTTCGGGCACCAGAACCAGGGTTGAGACCTCGCCGCAGTGGCCGCCTGCCTCGGTGCCAGCGACGACCAGAATGTCGACGCCGGCCTCGACCTGCTTAACGGCGTGTTCCTTGGCACCGACCAGGGCGGCTGCCGCGACATTGTTTAGCTTGCACATGTCGATCATGTAGCGCGGCGGCACTCCCAATGCGTTGGCGATCAGCTTGATCGGGTGGGAGAAGGCCACGTCGATGATGTTGGCGGCCTTGTCTTTGGTCAGGAAACCGCCGGCGTGCCCCACCTGATTTTCGTACACGTCGTGGGTGTCGATCTGGTGCTGCGCCAGAATGTTGAGCGCGAACTGGCGATTCTCATCGGGGATCATCGCCAGGATCTCTTCGGACGTTGCGTTGTCGTCGTTGACCGCCATGCTGGTGGGCGCGATGAGATCGACACCGTAAGGCAAGCCGTCGATGTTCTCATCGATCCAGTTGAGCGCGACTTCGAGCGATTCAGGATCGTATCCGGCGGCGCCGAGTACGCCCATTCCACCCGCCTTGGAGACCTCGACCACAACGTCGCGGCAGTGGGTGAATGCAATGAGAGGGAACTCGATGCCGAGCATCTTGCAGATCGGTGATTTCATGATTCCTCCAAGCGGTTGACCGCTCTCGTTTCGTGTCAGGTTATGTGTCGGTGTTTGTGACTGGCCGATTCCGGGCCCGGCCAACGATGGATCAATGGTCTCACACATCCGGGCTTTGCTACACTGGGCGGCCGATTGGGTCCCGTCTCCGGTTGGCACGTCGGTTCACGGGATCGATTTGAGGAATCTGGCCTCTTCGCTGCACTGTGCAGCAGAAGAGCTGGGCGTCCGGGTAACCGCCAGCCTTCTGATGAATCGCCGGCGTGAAAGGGGGATGCGGGCCTCGACTCTCGCTACTGCTTTTCATGAAGCGGGCTTTTCATGAAGCTGGCGGCTCATGAAGCTGGCCGGCGGGCAGCACCCGCCTCACCGGTGTTGTCCTGCGGTGCGACGGTGTGGCCGATGACGATCTGAAATTACAGGAGAAACCATGGATCTCAATAATCGAGTAGCGGTGGTGACGGGCGGCGCGAGCGGTATTGGTGCTGCATCGGCGCGGGCGTTCGCAGCACGCGGCGCTAGGGTCGTGGTCACGGACGTTAACGGCGATGGGGCGCGAGCGGTTGCGGACGAAATCGGTGGGCTTGGCATTGCCTGCGACGTTTCGAGCGAGGCAGACATCAATGCGCTGGTGGCCGAGACCGAAAGCAAGCTGGGCCCGGTCGAGGTTTTCTTCAGCAACGCGGGCATCGCGACGGGCGGGGAGCCGATTACAACGCCAATTGACGTTTGGAATGAGCAATGGCAGGTTAATGTCATGGCGCACGTCTATGCGGTGCGGGCCGTGCTGCCCGGCATGCTGGACCGGGGCGAGGGGTATCTCTTGCACACGGCATCGATGGCCGGAATTCTGACGACGCATGGCAATGCGACCTACGCCGTGACAAAGCACGCGGTGGTCGGGCTCGTCGAGTGGCTTGCGATCACCTATCACGACGAGGGTATCCGCGTTTCATTGTTGGCGCCGCTCGGCGTCAACACACCCATGCTGGCGGGTAGCGAATTGGCGAGCGGCGCGGGTGGGCCGGTCAAAGAACCTGAAGAGGTCGCAAATCAGGTGGTCACGGCGATCGATGACGAGTCGTTTCTGATTCTCACAGATCCGATCGCGCAGACGTGGATGGACCGCAAAGCCGATGACCTGCCGCGTTGGCTGAGTGGCATGCGCCGCCTGCAGGGCAAGATAGACGACATGAAGGCGAAGCGCGGCGACTAACAGCATCTCACGGTGCCGGATTACCGCGCTGTCGCACACGGAACGCACGGCAGCGTATTGCTTTAGTTCCATGCAAGAGTGCTGATAGTGTCCAGAACAGGTGCCCAGAAACTGCGTTCTAGAACAGGCACTGAAGACCAACTAAAGAGCAAATAGGAAACAACATGAGCATTACCGTTCTCTGGCCACGAGCATTCGCCCGTGATGGTTTTGAAGCCGAAATCGAAGGGCTTGGCGAAGGCTTGGAGGGCGTTTTCGTGCGCGGCATTGAGAACGTGACCGACGAGCAGTGGGAAGCGGCGGAAGGACTGGTCGGTGGACCGCTCCCGCTCGAATACGCCGAGAAGGCGAAAAACGCACGCATCTATGTGAAGTCCGCTGTCGGCTTTGATGATGTGGATGTCGAAGGGTTCGGCAAGCTCGGTATTCCGGTCTGCAACACGCCGGACTACGGCACGCGCGAGGTTGCAGACCATGCGATGGCGCTCATGATGACCCTGACCAAGAGTATTGCCTTTCACAACGAGCGCCTGCGCGCCGAACCGGTGAAGAACTGGCAACCTGCCCTCAATCCGTTTGGTCAGCGATTGGCGACCCAGACGTTCGGCATCGTTGGGATGGGGCGCATCGGTACGGCCGCGGCGCTGCGCGCCAAGGCGTTTGATATGGATGTGGTCTTTTATGACCCTTTCAAACCGAATGGCTCGGAGTATGCGGTCGGCGTTCGCCGCGCAGACAGCCTAGAGGAGCTAATGGGACAGAGTGATATCGTCAGCATTCACGCGCCACTGAACGCCGATACGCGCGGTCTGATCGGAAAGGATGCCTTTGCGGCTGCAAAGAAAGGCATGATCGTGGTTAACACGGCGCGTGGACCGGTCATTGATCTCGACGCGCTGCATGATGCGATGAAAAATGACACCGTGCTTGCGGCCGGCCTCGATGTGTTGCCCGATGAGCCTGCGAATGTGAATGCGCCGTTGATTGCAGCCTGGCATCGTGACGAGGAGTGGATTCAACACCGCCTGCTCGTGACGCCACACTCTGCGTTCTTTACGCCCCAGAGCATGCGGGACATTCGCGCGTTCTCCGCACGAACCGCTGCGCGGTATCTGCGGGACGGCCGCCTCGAATCCTGCGTCAATGAGCAATTCCTGACTAACCGCAGATAGCGGCGCGTCACGCCCGGATTGACGACCCCGGGCGCAACTTTCGAGGCGAAGTGAATCCCGGTTCGTCGCCTCTTCTTCCTGTGCCTCGGCGGGCACACTGAGGCACACAATGCCCGAGGGCAAGCCAGTCCGAGCGGCTGGTGGATTCACGAGCGGCAGCGTACCGAGACACCTCGTGCGCCTCGGTTCGTACATGGCGATGGGTTCCGTGACGATGAACGTGGCCCAACTGGCAGAAGCTGTCTACCTGGGCATGGTCGGCACGGAAGCGCTGGCGGCGATGGGATTTGCGTTTCCGCTGACGATCGTTCTCTTCGCGTTCGCGGGTGGCATCGGCACGGGTGCGTCGTCCGTTATTGCGCGAGCGGCGGGCGCTGGCGAACGTGAAACGATGCGCCGGCTGGTGACACATGCCCAGTTGTTGGCAGTGGTGGTCGGGGTGCTGCTGGCGATCGGTGGCGTCTTCGCCGCAGATTGGATGGTTGCGGCCCTCGGCGCGGAGGGCGAAGTCCGTGAGATGACGGTGCGTTATCTCAAGGTTTACATGTTCGGCGTGCCGTTCTTTCTGCTTGGGATTGTGGGGTCAACGTTGCTGCGGGCGACCGGATCCGCGGCGAGTCCGGGCATCGTGATGACCGCCGGATCTCTGATGCAGATCGCTTTTGGGCCACTCCTGATCTTTGGTCTCTTTGGCTTCCCGGAACTCGGCATTGCGGGCGCCGCGTTGGCGTACGTGCTGTCGCGCGCCTTCAGTGTTGTGCTCTATCTCGGGCTTTTGGTCCGGGCAAAGATGTACGAATGGTCGTTCGAGGATTTCATCGGCTCCTGGAAGGCGATTCTGCACGTCGGCGGTCCTGCGATCATGAGTGGACTGATCCACCCGGTTTCGATGCTGGTGATGACCCGTTTGCTCGCCGGGCATGGCCATGAGGTGGTGGCGGGGTTCAACGTTGCGACCCGCGTGGAGACGATGGCGCACATGATCCTGTGGTCGGCATCATCGTCTGCGGAACCGTTCATTGGTCAGAACTGGGGGGCGAACCGGGTCGACCGCGTTCGTTCCGCCTTGTCGGTTGTGTATCGTTTTTGTCTTGCTTGGGGAGCGTTCACCTTCATCGTCATGTCGCTGGTAGGCGCGCTGATGGTGTCGCTGATTGACGATAATCTGGTTGTCCGGGAGGTCGCGCAGGGCTTTTTTCTGATCATTCCCCTGACGATTGGCATGATGGGCGTCATGCAGGTTGCCAACTCCAGCTTTAACGCCCGGGGCATGCCGATGCCGCCACTCATCATGACGCTGGTCCGCACCTTCGCCTTCTACATACCGCTGTGCTACCTGGGGGATTACCTCTTCGGGTATATGGGCATTTTCCTGGCATCAGGGCTTGTGAACGTAGTTGCCGGCGGGGTGGCCTGGTATTGGAACCGGCGCTCGATTGAACGTCACGGCGCGGGCTTTGGCGCAGAACAGGGCGCGGGCCAGGGTGGGGAGGTGCGGCCGGCATGAGGATCATCATCTTCGGCGCAGGTGCCCAGGCGCTGGTGGACATAGGCACGATTTGCCGTGAGGGCAAACACGTCATCGACGGCCTCGTCGACAATCAGCTTGAACCGGGTTCGACGTTTGCAGGCTATCCGGTCTTGGGCGGGGATGATGAGCTGGGGCGGATTGTCGGTGATGTCGGGGGCGGCATTATCAGCATCGGTGACAACGCGGGCAGAGGGGACCTCGCGGCACGGATTGCGCTCGAGTGGCCGGACTTCGAGTTTGTGTCGATTGTCGATCCGTTCACTGCCGTCGCGGCAGACGCGGTGATTGGACCGGGAACGCGGGTAACGGCGGGTGTGGTCATTAATCCTGGCAGCAGGATTGGTGCCCACTGCATCATCAACACCCGGGCATCAATAGACCATGAGAACACGGTGGGCGACTTCGTCTCGATCAATCCGGGCTCTGTGACCGGTGGCAAGGTGTCGATCGGGGATTACTCGGTGCTCGGCCTTGGCGCACAAGTAATACATCAGGTCACGATTGGTGCTCACACCATCGTCGGCGCCGGGTCGCGGGTGATCCGGGATCTGCCCGATCACGTTGTGGCCTTTGGTAGTCCCGCGAAGACCGTAAGGTCACGCGAGACGGGGGAGTCCTACCTCTAACGCATCTCACGGTGCCGGATCACCGCGCTGTCTCGCAGGCAACACCGCGGGCACCTTGCTTTAGTTCCATGAAAGGCTGCTTTTTCAGCAGCCTGTTAGTCCGAAAGCACGTGTTCATCGGGCATACCGGCGGCGATCAGTTCGGAGTAACCGCCGCCTGTCACGGGGATGACGGTGTAACCCTTGGCAGTGAGGTCATTGACGACCCATGACGCGCGTCCGCCGACGGCGCAGTACGTGATAATCGGCTTTGATTTGTCCGGGATCATCGTGCTGACATGCGCGGCGGCCTCGTTGTGCGGAATGTGTGTGGCACCCTTCACGTGGCCGCGCCGCCATTCGACCTTTGTTCTGACATCCAGAAATACCACGTCGTTGCGGTTGAGCGTTGCCGCCTCTGCCGGTGACAGGGAGGTGCGGCCTTCGAGCGATTGCGCACTGGCGTCAGCAAGGGTGCATGCAACCAGCAGAAGGCCTGCGAACGAAAGAAGCGAATGCGGCGATAACGCATCGGAGATATTGGTGCTGCTCATGGCTGATGACCCGGAAATGGCGACCCGCGTGATGGTGGTCGCGGACAGCCTTAAGCGCAATAGACAGCCTTGAGCGCAATAGACAGCCTTGAGCGCAATAGACAGCCTTGAGCGCAATAGACAGCCTTGGGCCATAGAACAGTCCAGGCGATGCCCGTTTAAAAGAGTCGCCGAACCTCGAGCAGCTTATATGGCTAGCTGTTCGCTTGGGTGCGAGGCCCCGACGGTTGTCGACATCCAGTCTTGCCGGCGCGTCGCGTAACAACAATGAGCGTCAGAGCGATCAAAGCGAGGGGTGCGGGTTCCGGCACGCTGGTCGTTGCAGTCATCATGACGTTGTCGAAGTCGACCTCAAGGTCTGGCGGTGCGACCGGATCGTAGCCTGGCGGGAACACATTGGATTGACGAGGGAATGCCAAGGGCCTCGCCTAACTGCGAGTGGGTGTCTGACGTGTCAAAGCTGATGGTGGATGTCAGGAATTGCCGCTCGGGTACGGCGAGGGAGTCATTGTCCACAGCGATGACCTGCCAGCAATTCCACCCGGTAGCCGGGGAATCCGCTCAGATCGTAGAAGGTGCCGCCAATGTCTGTGCCCGAGTCGATGTTGCCGACATCGACGCTGAGTTCGTAGTGCGTATTTGCAGCAAGGACATCACCCAGCGTTTGTTCAAAGCCATATTCCCCCGCCCCCGCGCCGGCCTGGTCGCCGAAGGCGAACAGGATTCCGATCTTCGATCCCTCGGGCGCCGGGTCGTCGAAGAAGTCGACACCGTTGGGCTGTAGCGCGCCGTTGAAGATGCCGTTGCTCCCAGTGTCGCCGCCGACGATTGAGTCAGGATCATAAAATGACCAGCCAACCGGCTGACCAAAATCGAATTCGTTGAACGCCGCCAGTCCTGTGGTGTCCGCAAAGCGCGCGTTGACGATTGAGATCGGGGCGGCGCTCGTTTCTGCTGCAAGACCGGCGGCAATCAGGACGGCGGTTGCTGCCGCGAGGTAACCGGGTTTACGCATCGTGTTACTGCCTTGTATGCCTGATCGTTGTTTGCCCGATCGTTGTTTGCCCGATCGTTGATTGGACGATCGTTGATTGGTGCCGTCCACAAGGCCATCGTGCGCAGCGCACATGTGGCAACGAGCACGTGAATCGACAAAAGCGAGTTGTTTGCCAACAGGTGGGCTAAGCGGCTCCGGGGCTCCGGATGAGGGCTCGCGACCGACTTCAGGCTGTCAGGTTTTCTGGCGCATTGTCCATCCTGTGACCGGAGCTACGACCTGATCCAGGGAACGAGCGACTGACGCCCTCGGATATTGGTAACATCCGAATCACGCAGATTTTCTGCAGGTCTCTTTCTGCAGGCCTCTTTCTGTAGGCCTCTCTCTGTAGGAAGGTGCGAGGTTTGCTTGCAAACCGACGCCCAAGAATTGTCAGGAGGACAATTTTGGGACAAGAACAAGCTAGGAAAAACAAATCTCAAAAGGTTGCCGAGAATGAAAAGCCGATCCATCCCAGTGTTCATGGTCCCGCTGTTGCTCTCGATGAGCATCAACAGCGCGCCGGACCTGTCTGCTGTCGAAATCGAGGTGACGAAGCTCAGTGATACGGTGTACCTCCTCATTCCGCAACCACCGCTTGCGGGGAACCTCGCGGTCTCTGTTGGCGAAGACGGCATCCTTTTGGTTGATGACCAGATGATGCCGCTCGCGCCGAAGATCAAAGCGGCGATCGCCAGGTTGCACAAGGGTGATATCACGTTCCTGGTCAACAGCCACTACCACTACGATCACGCCGGCGGCAATGCCGCGTTCGGAGACGATTCGGTCATCGTTGCCCATCGAAGTGTCAGGAAACGCCTGGCTGAAGGTCGGGAGGCGGGTGCGCAATTTATCGAGGGTAAGCGCCCGGTCGCCGCTTTGCCGGTCGTCTCCTTTGATGACAACCTCACCTTCCACTGGAACGGGGAAGACGTGGATGTCATTCATTTCTCGGCCCCAGCCCATACCGATGGTGACGCGATCATTTTCTTTCGGGGTTCCAACGTCGTCCATACGGGCGATCAGTACGTGAACCTGCGCGGCTTTCCCTACATTGACCATGATGTTGGCGGCAGCGCACTCGGACTGCGCGACAACATGGCCAAGCTGCTGAGGATGGTCGACTCGGAGACGCGGATCATTCCAGGGCACGGGCCTCTCGCCAGCAAGGCTGATCTCACGTGGTATCACGATGTCGTATCGCGGTCGATCGCCTTCGTCGAAGCTCGGGCCCGCGCGGGCAAGTCGGTTGAGGAGATCCAGAAAGAAGGACTTCCGGAGGAGTTCAAGGACATCAAGGGTTTCATGCCCGGGCCCGCCTGGATCGGCTTCGTTTACGCGAGTCTCTCGCTATAGCAGCCGGCTCCTCTGACAATCTGTGATGGTCAGTTCGAGGATGCGGTCGAATAGGAACGCCTCGCTGGTTCGAGACCCCCTGCTTCCTCGGTGGTGCGGGGCCCGGTACTGTGCCCCCCGATCAACAAACCAAGCAAACGATCCGGGTAAAAATCGGCAACACAGCACACGCGATCCATCCACCCATGGAATAACCCAGCAGATGTGCCTTGTCGATGCGTTCAGCGTCGAGCACCACGACGATATCCCCGGCGCGATCTAACCGACCGTAGGGTGCTGCGTCGGACGGTGCGGCGCTATTCGGCCGTAGCGATCAGCCCTGCTGGGCGGCGCGTGCAGGTTGGTGGTTCGATGGCGCTGCCGATCCCGGCTTGCGGTGAGTTCGTGCTTTCTCGTCGCCGGGGGCCCTCTTCTCGCCGGGGGCCTTCTTTGCGCCGGGGCTATTCCTTCTTGCGCCGGCGTCCTGATTAGCCTTCGGGCGCTTGTGTCTCGGCTTCCTGGGCGGGCCGTCCGCGACGGCAGCACCGTCGGTGCGCTTGTGGCTGGGCGTGCGGCTTGCATCAGCGTCACGTGCGGGTCCATCCGACAGGCGCGTGATGTTCAATTGGCGGCTGCAGACCCATACGCGCTTGAGTGACTTGAAGATCTCGGTCGGCATGCCGGCCGGCAGTTCGACGAAAGAATGAGTGGCGTCAATCTCGATGCGGCCGATGTATTCCGCGTCGAGTCCGGCTTCGTTGGCGATGGCGCCGACGACGTTGCCGGGTTCGAGCCCGTGCTCTGACCCGACTTCGATGCGAAAGCGCTCGATGTCCTGTCCACCAACGCGCTGTTTCGAGTTACGAGCCGCGCGTTTGCCGGAGGGCTTGCGGTCCTCCTGCAATCGGATCGGTTTTTCTTTTTTCAGTAACAACTGCCGGTCAGCCGTGGCGAGTTGGGCGAGGGCAGCAGCGATCTCCTCAACGGGCACATCGTGCTCAGCCTGATACTGCGTCACAATCTCCTGCATGAACTCGATTTCGGGTGCAGCGCGCGCCTCGGTGATGCGCTGCTTGAACGCGGCGACGCGCTTCTCATTGATCGTCTCGACTGACGGGATCTCAAGCTGCTCGATCTTCTGTCCCGTGGCACGCTCGATCGCACTCAGCATCCGCCGTTCTCGTGATGTCACGAAGACGATGGCGTCGCCGGCACGCCCGGCGCGCCCGGTGCGGCCAATGCGGTGAATATACGCTTCAGTATCAAACGGTATGTCGTAATTGATGACATGACTGATGCGGTCGACATCCAGCCCGCGCGCCGCGACGTCGGTCGCGACCAGAACATTGAGTTGGCCGTTCTTAAGCCCGGCAATCATCTGTTCGCGGTCCCGCTGCGCCATGTCGCCGTTCATCGCCGCGGCGGCAAGTCCGCGCGCTTTGAGTTGGTCGGCGAGTTCGGTGGTTGCGGTCCGGGTTCTAACAAAGATGAGCGTCGCATCGGTCGCTTCAACTTCAAGAATCCGGGCGAGGGCTTCCTGTTTGCCGAGCCCTGCAACCGGCCAGTAACGCTGGCGGATCGTGGGTGCGGTGGCTTTCTTGCCGCTAACCGAAATCTGAAACGGGTCGTTAAGGTGACGACGTGCGATGCGTTCAATCTCTCGGGGCATGGTGGCCGAGAAGAGCGCGATCTGGTGATTGTCGGGGGTTTGTTCGAGGATCCATTCGACCTCGTCGACGAAGCCCATGCGCAGCATTTCGTCACCCTCGTCGAGGACGAGCGACTTCAGGGAGTTGAGCTTGAGGGTGCCCCGACGCATATGGTCCATGACCCGGCCTGGCGTGCCGACAACAACGTGCACACCGCGCTCCAACTGGCGCAGTTGCTCACGATAGGGCTGGCCGCCATATATAGGCAGGACATTAACGCCCCGCATGTGCGATGCGTAGCCCTTGAAGGCTTCGGCGACCTGAATGGCGAGTTCCCGGGTCGGTGTCAGCACCATGACTTGCACCGCACGTTGCTTAACATCGAGGCGAGCGAGCAGGGGTAACGCAAACGCGGCGGTTTTGCCGGTGCCGGTGGGGGCGTGCCCTTGAAGGTCGCGGCCTGCCAGGAGTGGCGTTATAGCCTCGGCTTGAATCGGGGTCGGCGTTTCGTAGCCGAGTTCGGCGAGCGCGTCGCACAGGGACGAAGGCAGATTCAGCTCGCTAAATCCGGAGCAGGGGGTTGCAGAAGACATGAGGATACCTGGTGGGCGCGATGAGGGGCGCAGAACAAGAGCCGATTCGGAGAGCTCACGTCAGTGCGCCTCGTGCCCAACAGTCAGGTGATATCTCACGTGAATGAATCAGGTCGGTGAATCAGGTGTGGTGAAGCGGGTTGGTTCGGAGGCCGAACTTCAGTCGAAGGGCAGCGTCCGGACGCGAATACTACAGATACTCGCGGCCCTTCACAACCAATTTGGCGCAATCAGGGCGTTTTTCCGATGCAACTGGGCGATCGGTTCGATCGCGGGTGTGTCGGATGTCGGAGCGCCGCTGCCCTATGGTGGTGCCAAGGCGTTGCTCGCCAACTACGTGCAGGGCCTCGCCCGACGGGTGGGTGCCGATGGCATACGCGCGAACGTGGTGGAACCCGGCAACATCGTCTTTGACGGCGGCAACTGGGAGCGGCGGGAACGCGCAGACCCGATGTCGGTGCAGTCAATGCTGGATGCGAAAGTGCCGCTGCGCGTCTCGGACGTCCGGATGAAATCGCCGATGCGGTAATGTTCCTGCTGTCAGATCGATCAGGCTTTACGACCGGCGTTCGATTCGTTGTGGATGGCGGGCAGATCGCCGGTCTCTGACAGGAACGGTAATCGTGGCGATAGCCGCGTCCGCAAGGAAGAAAAGAGAAGGAAGCGACATGCTCGATCCAAAGGACATTCCGCTGTCGGTCAAGGCGATGTTGGATATGCAGGGCCAGGTGATCGTGATCACCGGCGGGGCGGGGTTTTTGGGCCGTCACTTCGCGGCCGCCGTCGCCGAGATGGGCGCGACACCGGTACTGCTCGACCTTGATGCCGGGCAGGTGGCCGAAGCGGTGCAAGCGCTCGCGGCGGACGGTTTTACTGCGCTCGGTCATCATCT
>Ga0115002_10001215_pt1 | contig 35771 bp, 44 predicted proteins | sample ArcticOcean_MG_C_8_FD_89576 | JGI IMG/M metagenome (GOLD analysis project Ga0115002, IMG submission 89576) | Marine microbial communities from western Arctic Ocean - ArcticOcean_MG_CB11_86 | ecosystem: Environmental > Aquatic > Marine > Oceanic | place: Arctic Ocean: Canada Basin | collected... | reverse complement strand
TCCATCAAATAGAGGGCGAATTTGGTCGAGAGAAATGAATGCCACGTCTGGAAATCCTCTCTCGATAACCCCTGTAGGATATAATTATCACGTCGAGATATACCCATATCACCTGATGCATCATAATAGGGGAATCCATACATTTTATGGGCAAGGATGAGTTTGGGTGTTCCATGGAACGCAAGAGGGGTTTGACTATATTCATAGGTTAACTGGGGAGCATTGTTTGAAAGTATACAACTGCGGACATTGCGATGTGGGGTGTTGCTGGTGCAAGTGTTCGAGAGAAGAGTGTTTTTGGGTGGCATCCCTGATTTAATAACAGTCGGATACCCTACTTTCATGAGATAAGGTTGTAATTTTATAAAGATGGATGCACCAAACACTGGAAGAGGTTGGGTAGATGAGAGAATGGGATAGGGAATATATCTCTGGGTATTTCTCTCGTAGAGAGAAACAATGCTGCTGGAGGGGCACTTCTTGAGGAGAAAATAGCAAATAGGCGTTTGTGCTTGCCCGTGAAATAGGCGATTGCTTTCCGTATTTGTAAAGCAGCGAACTTTTTGTAATGATGAGCTCTTTGTAAAGAGATTATATATACCGGCTTTATCAGGTTTCATCCATATCGAGGGGGTGATCATCGAGAGAAAGCCGTCCGCCCTCAATAGAGAGAGAGAATGTTTTACGAAAAATGTCCACACCGTTTTCCCATCTTGTTTTTTGTTTTTATTTGTATTTGTCGGCACCTTTTTTAAACCTCCGCTATTGAAGGGGGGATTTCCAATGATAATATCAAAAAGGAAATCAGGTGTATAAGAGAGGAAATCAGAATGTATAATATTTGCTTCTGGGAATGTGTTATGGAGAGAAGAGATGTGATCGCCGTTTATTTCTACCATAAAGAGCATATTCTGATGGATATGCTGGCGTCTCTCGGTGGGATCTGGGAAGATGGGGCTGAGAGAATGAAATAGTTTTTTATAGAGTATTTTCATAAAGTTACCATCTCCTGCCGCTGGGTCTAACCATCGTAATGTGGGATCTAAATATTTCTCTTGTGGAATAAGATCAAGAATATCTTGAACAAGAGAAATATCTGTAAATACTTCGCCGAAGCGTATTTTATTGGACATCTTTATGAATTTTCAAGTGATAAATATAGTGAATAAATTACGAAGATGTGTTTTGGAAAAATCGCATTGGGGCATTGGGGGATCCATAAAAAGAAAGATAGTTGTCGACAGTGACGCGAGGGCGCGCTGCCTTATAGCCTGCGGCGTGTAAAGTATCCACGAGGATCGGCAACCCCGAATGAGCAGCAGCAATAGGTGCATATAAATATAACCAAGCCTCAATAATTTCTTTCAAGCTAAAAGAAAAGGTCCCCACCGGATAATAAACAGAATTGCATTCGTTTCCAAATTGGTTATCCATATTGGTTATCTGTGCCCATCCTCCATAAATATTTGGTAATACTCCTCCCGACATTGTTATCACATTTTTACTTCCATCAACACCACTCAAATCAAATGGACAGTGAGAAAATTTATTTTTACTAATATCATTTATTGTAATAGAAGTAACGTCGGTTGCATCAAAAAAAGTAGCACTTGAATTCCAACTCTCAGGTTGTTGCAAAACTTGCCACGGTAAGTAGAGCCAGTCTGGACCTAATCCATATTCATGGAGAATGACGTTGGACACATCCGGCACGCCTGCAGCTGCAAGTATACTTAGGATGCTATCCTCGACGGAAGTAGGCATTGGGACACGACAGACACATTTGATACCTTCAGGGTTTGTCAAAAGACCAGAAATATCGCAAGGCGCACAAAGCGCCGATCCGCGCCTCAGAGATAAGAATGTTTCGTAGCTATCGGCATTGATAAGATATCCACTACAATCAATCTTTGTCTTACCATCTTGGGTTTGACATTTTTTATTTACAGCAACATTTACCATATGATTATACATTACTTTCCCTCTTTTATCACGGTTGTAGTCACTATTAGAGAGATTTGGGGTGCCATTAGAAAAGGGGCGAGACATATATATATATTAACCATATAATATTGAAAAATTTAATGCCATAGCAAAATCCATATTATTTAATGATATAGTACGACCATACTGATCAAGTATCTTAATATTTAAATGTTGAATATCTACAGGTCCGAAATAGTTCCTTGATACAGAGGATCTCTCCGATCGATCAAGGGGTGTATTGTTTGTCGAGAAAAAAGCGTATTGTTTCCAAGACAATCGGGCTAAAATATTTTCACGAGCAGACGTCATAGAAGAAGAAAAGGCACCCATCACGTGATCTCCAATATGATTATTATTGTGATCATTAACGACAAGATATAAATACCGTGGTCCTCTAAAGTCATACCGACCCTCTGTCACATATGCCGATGCCCCTGTATATACAGCAAAACGATAACCAAGCATCCAACCAAGTTTTTGTTGAATGGGTGTCCCTAAGTCTGTTGCGGCACCCGCTTTGGTATATGCCGGACTTGTTGAGTTGAAAAATAATTCAATCTTTTTTATAGGCTGCGTCGTCCCATTGCTTATATCTACAATGGCGGCAATTACGATTTTCCCAGTTCTTTGGTCGATGGTTGCTCCTATTAAACCGCCTGTGCCTCCTGAACTGTCGCTGTGATCACCGGCACTTCCAGGCAAGTAAGGTCGCGCAAATTCATAATTTAATTGATGCGCCATAGAGGCTGGATTTACGGCGCCGGCATCCTGACACTCACAAGTTCCACACGATATCATCCCATCCGTATAATTTCCATCAGGAATAATAATGTTGGTGGCGCCTGATACATCACCCTGCCATGCAATTCTAAAGAAATTATTCCCCAATTCAGCACTGACTGCATAAATACTTAAAGGTAATTCTAATGCCGATAGCGACATAGAAACGACATTTTTTATTGGTTCGGGCAGACTGAAACGGAAATCTGTTGCCTTTGTGTTATAATAATTTTCTCTAAAGAGGGAATCGATATTAATAACTTTATTTACCATTTTATCGGAATTCCCCCAAATCTCTGTTGAAAACGGGTTCACAGTGCCTCCCCATTTTCCGGAAGGTTTATTTAAGCGTTCTGTAGGTGGAACAATCAACATATGTCCACCACTGTCAATAATTTTGGATTTTTTTAATGTTGGTTCCAATACACTATTTGTTAATCGCCCCATTAATTGATTTTTTGCATTTTCAACAAATTTTACTACTTTATCTTTATCATCTATTTTTAAATTTGGATCCTCAAAAAGTAGACTCTTCATTTTATGTCCACAAATAACGACATCATCTTTTGTATACGGAAAGGATAAGGAGAATAACTCTTCCAATTCCTTTTTATTGTAATCTTGGATGTTTAAATTAAACAGGGTACTCATTAATATATATATATTCTAATCCTTTTTTTTTAATTTTTCATTACACACATCTATAAACCAAAATTGGATCGCGGTAGTAGGAAATAATTTTATATATGTGGCAAGTAATCCTCTATATAGCCCGCTAACTCCTTCATCGCGTATTATTTTTGAGATACAATCGCGAATTCCGGCATACTGGGGCACAGCCTTATCAAATCCTTGGAGTTGGAGTCGTCTTCGGATTAGATCGCTTGGATAAGTGATGGAAACGGCTCCTAATCCTGATAGCCCACCGGCTAATAATTTTTGCATATTTTTTTCTATTGGTAACTGTTCAAATTGTTGGGTAAGATAGAAATAAGAGGAAAAATTTAAAGCATTGTAAGGTCCAAACCCTAAAAGACTCATTCTTAATCCTTTGTACATATCTCTAAAGGTCATTTTTCTGAAAGCATCACTCACCGATGTATAATGGTTATTAGATGTCTGTAAAGATAATCTGCTCCTCAATGTTTCTAATGGGTACATACAGCATAGCGCTGTCATTCCGCTTACGCCTCCTGACAGAAAATGCTTTATGGGTCTATTCTCCACAGATGAAAATATATTGGTTTTTGCATATTCAAAGACCGCATAATTAACGGAAAATTGAGGGAATGCCCGCATACAATTGACGCCATTTCCCTTCCAGAGATATCGCGATCCCTCTATTTTCAAAACGGCACGTAATGTGCTGTGAGGCATAAAGCTATTTTGCCGTTGTAGTTTAAATAATTCCAAGGGTGCTGTCAAAGTACGTGATAGTAGTGCTGACGATCCACCGATAAGTAAATCTTGTAGAAACATCGCTATGTATAACAATATAAGAGTAAATATCTAAATAATATAGTTATGTATTCCCTATATTTTGATGGTGCCAGCCGCAACAATCCAGGTCCAGCCTCTTTTGGTGGGGTTATTTATAATGAGAAGGGCGACGAGATCGATACATATTATCAGTGTATAGGTATAGCGACAAATAATGTAGCCGAATATTGTGGATTATTGGCAGGTTTAAATAGAGCGCGCGAATTGAATATAAAAGAACTAAAGGTCTTTGGAGATTCAAATTTAATTATTCAACAAGTCACAGGTAAATGGAAGGTTAAAAATGATACTCTGCGGGCTATATACAACCAGGTGAAGAAAGTTGAACCTTTTTTCTCAGCTATTTCTTTCAAGCACGTATACCGCAAGGACAATAAACGAGCAGATGAGTTGGCTAATTTAGCTTTAGATACTAAGAATAATATGTGTAGGGGATAAAATATACTGGTTCAACATAAGTCATATTACCATCCATTGTGATAATTGGGTAATGAAATCTCTCGGGAACTGGTTTAGAGGTAAGTTGGCAGCAAGGAATACAATTTCCCATTATTTTTTATGCAGAAGTAAATTTTCTCTATTATTTATAAGATGAAAAAAGATCTTATTATATTATCGACTTGCTTATTTATGAATGCGTTATCTATTTATGTCTATTTCAAATATCTGGAACGAGTATATAAAAAAGACTATGTTCAACACGATCCACTCAATAAACAAATTATTGATGTTCCGCTGATTAGTAAGAATTGCTGTTCTTGGTGGCCCGTGAGTCATTTTATTTTGTTTTGCCTTTATTCCTTCATATGGCCGCAGTATAGTTGGATTCTGTTTCTCTATGGGGTATTATGGGAAGTTTTAGAGGGGATAATGAATACACTTGAGACAGATAAGGGCGAGACGGTCAAACATCAACAAACGCGCAAGGGGAATACTGTAGAATATGTGACTTGGTGGGAAGCAAGTTATAAGGATATCTTATTCAATTCAGTGGGCATCATTGTCGGTCGCACTCTCCGGCAACTGTACAGTTGATTCGTCCAGCAGCATGAGCGCCATCGCCGCGTAGTTATGAAGATCTATAAGAGTATCACGCATTCTCTCGTCGGTTACAAGAGTAACACTATTTTTAGTGATAGACGCCAGCCGCTGTATCTTGTCGCCTATGCGAACAATGACACCGATGGGTCCATAATTAGCAAAAGCATCTCCATAATCTTTGTTTTTTCTTTTAAATAATTCAAGCGCTTCTGTTTGAATTGTTTTCAACTGTGTAGGGCGATCCATCTATACTTATATGTATAGCCTTGTATTTATGTATATTTCTTAAAGAGTGACATAGAAGGAAGGATGTATTTTGGTCCATACAGGAAGATAAGACAGAACATCTTTTTTCTATGATAAAGGGGGGGGGGGATTTATATCAATTTTTACTGTTCTTTACCACAGCAAACGGTATTTCCGCATCCTCCGACATTGGCGCCATATTGCATATCAGCGCGTAATATGGGGGCTTTTTTGCGTCCCAAATAGCGGGCATATGAATTATGTTTTTTGTCGACGCCACGCTTACCGGTGATGGTATTGAGGGAGGGGTGGGCGCGGTCACTGGGTCCCGAGAAGGGATCGGCGGCAACCTTATTATGTTTGGTGGCGTGTGAATTGGGTCCGAATCCGCTGATGTTAAAAGCGGCTTGACGGGAGGTCCAGAGGTTCATTGGCATCCGCACTCTGCGCTGAATGCGAGCGAGGGTGGAACAGGGTTTTGGGCAGACGTATTTATTGCAACTACATACGGTTATACAAGCGCAAGATAAATAATTAGAAGCCATTTACATATAGTTTAGAATAAAATTGAAGAATAAAAAGTTGGGATTAAGGATGATAAAATTATGGGAGACAACCTGTTATGCTTAATGAAGGATTTACAAAAAAGAATAGAAAAATTAGAGAAGGATAACAGGGAGTTGAAAAAATGGGCTAATAAAGAGAGGAAGAAGATCGATGTCATTGCTTGGTTAAATGAGCATTATTTGCCTACCGAGGATTTCCCTGAGTGGGTGAAATCAATGGAATTCACAGAATCCGAATTGGAGTTTGTATTTCACAGCGGCTTAGAGCGTGGTATCTTTACCATCATAAAACAAAGAATGCCTTTAGAAAATCGCCGCCATTTTCCAATTATTGCTTTTAAGCACCAATTAAAATCTATATTTTACGTCTATGAAAAGGATTCATGGCGTAAAATTAAAAAGGGTGTGTTTGAAAGTATGATTAATAGTATGGACCATAAACTGCTTCTCGCCTTCAATGCATGGGAGATAAATCATCCCGAAATGTTATGCCCAGCTAACAGAGAGATATGGGGCAAGAAACTAAAGTGTATACTAATGCCGCCAGAAAAAACGCCAAGAATTATTGGACGCATTGAAAAAAGTGTTCATACATATTTGGCTCTAAATTTAAAAAATATTGTGGAATATGAATTTGTCTTCTAAACAAGGTATTTCTGTGTGAATTTATTCGCAGTCATAATGGGAATATCCAAGGTGCGCGCCTCCTCCGCTTTTCCCGTATCTTCGTCTATATCTTTCACGAGGACCACGAAGGTACTCTTACTGACTGCTGTTTTCAGTGATTTACCAGTAACCGCTGCGATTCTGCCTGCTAAATCCTTATCTCTAAATCCAGTCATCACAATATTCTTGTCAAATAATGGATGTTTGACATCCACCTTCTTTTTTGTAATTTTTAATTTTTTTTCCAGATGGGTTGCCTTTATGAATTCTAAGAAGGATTTTAAATGCTCACTGAAATCATTGGCGGTTTTGTCGCCAAATCCTTTGAGATGGGAAATCTTCTCTTCAGCTTCTGCTTTACTCATTTTACCCTTTATGATTTCTGGATATGCGTCGAGAATGACCTGCAGGCGGCGCCTACCTATCCCACGACCAAAAATATTCGTCGCTGCCATAATTTCCACTAAAGAAGCAGAATCCAACTTCTCATGAATACTTTTAAATACTTTCTCTGCTAATTTCTCCTTAAATCCTTGTGCTTGTAAGAAGTCGTCTTTTTTCATATTAATGATTGTTTCAATGGTGTTGAAGCCAGCCTTCATAAGTCTTTTGACATTGCCTTCTCCCAAGCCATCGACATCGAGATGCTTGAAAAATCGGCTGATCACTTTCTCTTGAACATTTTGATTTCCCTTGATATCATCTAAGACGATATCGACATGAGTGTTATTCCATTTATAGTTTCCGGTTGGCATTTGAGCTTGGCGTGCTGGTGTGATCACCTTGAGGATGTGTGGGATAACATCACCGCTGCGCACCATTTCAATAAGGGCACCCATTCCTATTTTATTTTTTTCTACAAAAGCTGCGTTAAAGGCAGTGGCATATTCAATGGTTACCCCCCCGATATCTACTGGTTCAATACGCACTCTTGGCTTTAAAAATCCATCTTTACTTGGTGTCCAAATAACCTCCAATACTTTTGCTTCTGCTTTTTGATCAGACAGAACCATTTTGAATGCGAAAGCGTGCTTTGGGTTTTTTTTCCACCGCAGGTAGATGTTATCATCGGCTACAATGAGCCCATCATTTTGGTACTTATAATTATTTCGCCAATCAACGAGAGTTTTTGATAGTTCTTCGTTTGTGATATTCTTGTGAACTTCATATTTAATGGTTTTAAACTGATGTTCTTCGAGAAATGTCATTTGCTCTGTTGGTTTTAACCGTGGGCGAATGACTTCATATGCGACGAAATCGAGATCTTTGTATTTTTCGATATTTTTAAGACTGAAATCAGCATTGATGATCCCGCCGACTGCATTACGCGGATTTTTATATTCCTTGCTGTATTTGCGATTAAATAGAGCACGCTCCATAATGATTTCACCCCGAATGACTGTCCCCTTGACAGTGGGTATATCAAGGAAGGGGATAAGATAGCTACATTCCCAGCCTATTATCCCATTGCCGCGGGTGTAAAGCTGTTGGCTATCTTTTTTAGTTACGAGCAGTCCGGAAATACCATCAGCTTTGGCACTTACAACATAGGGACCCTTATATTTTTGTCTCCATTTTGGCAGATGCTTGGTATCTGCTTTAATCTTATCCATACTTGGCATAAATACTGGGAGTTTTACCTGTTTTTTCTTGTCCACAGGTGCGCCAATGGCTTTTAAAACAGCATTTTTGGGATATCTGGATTCCATATACTCTTTGAGTATATCAAATTCATTATCTGTCAAGATTGCCTTTTTGTTATAGTAGAGTATATTAGCTGTGTTAACCATACCGGCAAGATTGTCTTCGGTCATGCGTTTCAGGAGCGCGACGCCCTCCGTTTTGAAGAGCTCGAGGCGCCTTTTATCAAGTTTCTTCTTTTTCTTCTTTTTCTTTTTGAGAGTTTTGTTTTTTGGCGCTCGTTTCATCATAATCTTCGCCTCCTCGACTTGAGCTGGAGGCGTTATCCCCTCTACAGCTCGCCCATTTTTTCTCTCTGCTGGCGTTTTATAAACCATTTGCAAGAAATCAAAGATGCTTTTTTCGGTGGGGAAGGAGATCATTACCTCATCTTTATTGGCTAAGTGGATGAGGCGGTGTTCATTGAGGGAATATCCCATTTGTTTTGCACGCTCTCTCATCATTACATTAAAAGCCCGACTTCCTGTAAAATAGAGTATCGCGAAGGAGAATTCCTTGGAAGGCGCGTACATAAAATCTACGCGGCGCACTGGTTTTCCGGGTAGGCGGGCGACCACCATGCTCTTGATGCGCCCTTTGGAAAGGATATCTACAATAATACCCTCTTTTTGAAGTGCTTCAATAAAGTTGCTGAAGAGTTTCTTGTCTTTGCCATCATTAGTAATGATGATATCGATATCTCCTGAGTTCTGTGCGCCTCGGCGGTAACTCCCAACAATTTCAAATTTTCCACTCTCCCCCTTTACTTTATCAAAAGTTTTGCTGAATTTCTTTTCAAAAGTATCGATTTCCGCCCGCGGGATGCGTTTTTGAATATCGTTAAAATATTTTAATCCTTTGAGTTGGACATTGTTTAACACCTCATCTTTTCTTTTGCGTAAGTCTTCCATTGTGGTGATCCCGTCCTTTTCCACCAATTCCTTGGCTTTTTTGGGACCGACTCCGTGAATTTTGGCAAAAAGATAGATGGGGTTTTTCTTGGATCTTTCCAATAGACCCAAGGTACCTGTGTCCAAGTATTCTTGGAATTTTTTTCTGATGGTTAGTCCAATGCCCGGCACCCCTTTGAGTTGTGAAGGATCTGTTATATCGTCAGGGATGAGCATTATAGATTCTTGGGCTTTGCTGTATGCCCGTGCGCGCATTGGCTCACCTTTCATATACATAAGTTCTTCCAGTTTTCCAAGCAAAGCTATTAATTCTTCATTGCGTCGTATTGTCATTTTTTCTTTGGGTGGGTTTCTATTAGAATTTGGCAACTGTTTAATTTGTTTCAATTTTAATTGCCTTTTTAGTGTTTTTTTTGCAGTGCTCTTTTTCTTGTTGCAATATCCGTATGTTTTCAATGTTCCGTGTTTAGAGAGGGTTGTGGCACATATATCTCCCAGATTGGTAGAGAGACATTTTGTGTGCGTTTTTCTCTTGTATTTGAAAGGAAATTTGCACTTACCTTTTTTCACCTTAGCATTTTTTTCGGCAAAACCACGATTATTAATATTTGTTGCTTCCATATATATATTATTTTCTATTAAAATACTCTTTTTTGAATGTTTGTGGCAGTAGTTGGTCAAGATATTCTTTTCTATCCTTTTCTTTTTGTTTTTTGTCTACCTTTTTGCTCTTTGCAAGGGGGGGGATCTTAGGAATTGGCAAATTCATATGAAATAATAAAATATTAAATTAATATAAAGATGCCCGGATCATCATTCGATTCTTTGGTAAGACTCCCTCCCCGCCGCCGACGGAGACATAAAGGTTATACTCGTGTTACAAGAAAAAATTATCGACCACCGCTTTCGCCTATCCAAGAAACTGATTTATATAAAATGCTGGCACAACCATCTGTAAAGACATTAGAGACGCGTCTAAAAGAATGCTATCATCGATTGAATAAACAGAAGATGGCTCACCATCGTTCTCCCCGAGGTAGCAAAAGACGCCCTCGCCGCCGGTCCACACGATCAAAGCGCCGCCGCCGGTCCACACGATCAAAGCGCCCCCGGCGTTCGTCTCGTCGCTCTAAACGTAGTGATCCCGTTGCTCAGGCGCGCGCCCGTGCGCGTGCAGCTCAGAGAGATCGTGAGCAGAAGCGTATACAGCAACTTTTAAACAGAAACTGGTAATTTTTTATCCTATTATATATAAAATGCGCTCAACATCGTTAGCCCCTAAAACATCACTTAGACGCTCTTTAGGACAATTTATAAGTGGTAATGGACTATTATCCCTGATGTTAGGTGTATATTTGGGAGAATCTTTGGGAAAATTCTTTAATAGTCTCGTTTCAGGAGCCATCCTTCCACTGATCGGAGTCATCATTAAAACCTTTCGAGGTAAAAAAGGGAAAGATCATATGAAACATTGGGTTACTACCATTTACGGAGCAAATATATATTATGGAGCGATTTTAGCTGATTTTATACAGCTGCTAATTAGTATTTATGTTGCTTATTTATTTGTACGCTATTTCGTAAAAGGATATTTAAATCGTTAGTTATTATATATAATGAAAGTAACGATTTTAAACGGTGTGGAGATCTTGGAAGGGATTATAGGGGGTGTTATGGTATTTTTTTTGGAATATGTGATGCGTGGGAAAAAGATGGTATTGCGGGATGCGATGATGGCGGGGTTTATTTTTTTGGGCGCTTGGGTATGCAGAAAAATCGCTGTGCATATTTATAATACTATTATGATACCAAGAGGGATTAAAATACGCAATCTTACTGTTTAATCTTCTCACGGTATTCTCTCGCCTTTTCTTTGTCCATTAGTGATAAATACTTGGATGATGCATACAATAATTCAAATGATCCTATATCTGTTGAAATACACTCTATATGCACGCCTCTATGGGCTTTTATATAGCGTATAAAAGACTGCAATACTGAACCATCCTCCGGAAAAACAAAGGTCAATATATGACGTTTGCGATATATCTGTCGCCGGCGACCCTCCAATTCATACTGACCATAATGATATTCACAACTACAACGATACGCTTTCGCAATAATATTCTCCTTCATCATTCCAGGGGCATTTACGTCACAAGATATTTCAATATCATATCCCATTATGTAAGCGTAATATTATAAATTTAATTACGATCAACCGGTGGGTAAAATTGATATAGAATAATTTTGTTATAGTATTGTAGATTATGGCTACATATTTGGCGTTAAAAAACGTGCATCCCCGTGATGACGACATTTCTTTGGATGAAGCGACACATACCTATACGATAAATGGTGAAAGTGGGAAACATATGTCTGTTACAAGGTGGATTCATGGTTTATTTCCATCTTTTGATGCCGATGCAATTATTGATAAGATGATGGCTTCAAAGAAATGGTCTAAAAGTAAATATTTTGGGAAAACAAAGGAGGAGATAAAGAGTCTCTGGAGGAATAATGGACAAGAAGCTTCGTCTGCCGGTACTCAGTTGCATGAAGATATAGAATACTACTGGAATCGTAAGCCTCGTAAAAACGATAGTGTTGAATATGGTTATTTTACACAATTTGTCTCCCAATACGAGCATTTGGTTCCTTGGCGCACAGAGATGATGGTTTATCACGATGAGTGGCGGTTCGCAGGGTCTATTGATATGATTTTCGAAAATCCAGACGGGTCAGTGGAAATTTATGATTGGAAGCGTAGTAAGGCAATACGAAAGAGTAATATGTTTGAATGCGCTACTGAGGAATGTATTTCACATCTGCCGAATGCAAATTATTGGCATTATACGCTTCAACTAAATACTTATAAAGCTATTTTGGAAGACAAATACGGGAAGAAGGTTACTGGGATGTACTTGATTTGTTTGCATCCCAATAATCTTAATAAATCCTTTATTCGTCTCAAGGTTCCGCACCTGAAAACAGAAATGGATGATTTGTTATCGACCCGTACTCAAAAATTGAATACATATGCATCTCTCTAATTAATTGCATATAATGTCTTTCTGTCATAAAGTAAAGAGGAAACTTGATAAATATCAAGTTTATGAATGGATGCCGGTATATTCGGCATTGGCATTAATTCTTCCAGCAATTACACATTACCAGCAGCAAGAGATATATACGAGTTTGTTTATAGTAGGGTTTGCATTATTGAGATCAGGATATCATCTTGATATAGTTATTAAAGATGCTCCTATGACCATCTACCATATAAGCTATGTAGTTTTCAGCTTGCTTGTTCACTTTAACTTAATCGTAACAGCCGTTACGTATAGACGAGATATAACATCTATGTTTATGTTGGCGCTTGCTGTATATAAAAGTATGGCGATGCTTTGGCAACTGCCTGAAATTTTTGATATGCAAGCGGGTATATACAAAGATTCAATGTGGAATATATATATGGGCGCGGTTTTCGTATGGAATCTTGTAATGCATAAGGGGGGGATGGCTACTGTATTTATTAAAGGATTGTTTTGGGGGGCATATTTCTGTCGGTTTGCGATGACTGGGTATTTCTATCCTTTTGGGTATCTGCGAGATCGATGGACGGTAGTATCTAAATTTATGCCTTTTATCCAGTTGGCACCCTTTACACACTCCCCGAGGGCTCTATCTCCTCAACGAGCATTTCCTGTTGTTCATACCACTTCCGCGGAAAAACATACCCTCCCCCTACCACCTGATGATCTCGACTAATAATTACTTAAATAAATATAAAAGTAATTATAATAATAATAACAAATGATTGAATCTTTTTTAATTCTTTCTTTTGGATTTCCTTTGATGACTATTGTATCTGCGTGGATTGTATCAAACTTTATATGGATTCCTATGAAGGAAAAATATATTAAAGAAAAATTAGAACCCATTGTCATTCCGTATAAGAATCGCTATCCCTTGGCGTCTGGTAAATCAATCACAGATAATAGTGGGTGTGATTTGGATTCTCTAATAGTATTTGAGGATACTGGTGATGGATTGGTCTTAATGCGTTCAGCGGGTGAATATTTTGAATATTGGTCTGATCCGACGCCGCAATATAAGATTTTGGAGGCGGTGGCAAGAAAGTTTGTGTGTAGTTTTAGTTGTGAGCATCTCTATACAAATCGTTTATTAGAGTTGCGCAAAAAATGGAAAAAAATGCAGGAAGCTGAACAAAAGAAACAAGAGAATGTAGTAAAGGGGGGAGGAGTTTTTGCAAAGCTTAAAAAAGTTCGTAAATCAAGAAGTGGGGCGGGTGCTGATGTTGTATGTTGTGATAAGGCGAATAAATTTATAAAACGGGGGCGTCTTTCGGAGTGTCCGTATTTCAAGCCAGAGAAGAAAGAGGAATCATCATTTAATTTTAGTGATTGGAAAAAAATAGCTTTCTCTTAGATTTCTATCTTCTACGTTTTCTTTTTCTTGTATAGTTTCCATCACAAACCTTAATTTTTGGGATGCACGGAAGTTTGATGTGCGATATATCGGGGAGTTTCAAGCGTGATATATCGGGGAGTTTCAAGCGTGATATATCGGGGAGTTTCACGTGCGGGAGTTTAAAGCGTGACATATCTGGGAGTTTCGCGCTGGGAAGTTTAAAGCGTGACATATCTGGGAGTTTCGCGCTGGGAAGTTTAAAGCGTGATATATCTGGGAATTTCGCATTGGGAAGTTTCACGTTGGGAAGTTTCACGTTGGGAAGTTTCATGTTGGGAAGTTTCACGTTGGGAAGTTTCACGTGCGGAAGTTTCACGTGCGGAAGTTTCACGTGCTTAACACGTTTCTTCAAACCCTTCACCAGATTAACAGGTTCACTAAAGATTCTTTTGCCAATTTTAACCGGCATTTTAATGAGTTCTTTGCTCACATTTGTTAAAATATCCTCTTCTTCAGTAATAAATGTTTTACATCCTGCTGAAAGTGCCTTGCCAATCTTGTACGCACAAATGTCGGCCATAGGATCTTCTGGTCCTAATCCTATCATCTCACATCCCGCCCCCGCTGCTGCTTCTGTAGAACCACATACTATCTTGGATAACTTGCTGGATTTTTTTTTTCTCCGTGAGCGTTTTTTTCTCCGTGAGCGTTTTTTTCCCCCACGTTTTTTTTTTCTTCGCGTTCTTCGTGTTCTCCGCGTTCTCCGCGTTCTCCGCGTTCTTCGTGTTCTTCGTGTTCTTCGTGTTCTTCGCGGTCTTCTTTTTCTTTTTCTTGTTTTATACCGGACCAATCCCATTATATTATGTACAGTAAATAATTATTGATTATTTATCCAATTCTTAAAACCAATGCTTATTGATATATCAAAAGATGATCCCAAATATTCTTTGGCTATTTCTAATACAATACACTCTTTTTCCGTTAATGTAGCAATATATTTTTCTACCAAATCCGGCATTTTTTATGAATTGTATATAATATATTTAATCAATTTTAGATAGAGATAAAACAAATAAGTTTTTCAAGTTTTTCTGTTGATTTGAGCATTATATTTGTTAGTTGTGCTTCTATTTTATATTTATTGGATGTAAGGAAAGAAAATAAGACGGCTATGTCTTTCATACAGAGTAGGTTTTTTGTTTGGGGATGTTGTATGGCAAAGAGGCAGGGTGATGGGGCGCAACACCCTTGATTACTTTGAAAGGGTGATAGTTTTTTATTTTGGATTTGTCTAATTAAGGTGTGCAATGGACCTGTAGGCATCATATTTATGATGATAATTTTTTTATAACATTCATCTATTGAATCCAGATATACTTGGGAACTAAGTTGATAAGTGGGCATTCTATAAAAATTGAAGAGTTAATAATAAATAAAAAGTATCAAAACTATGGCTAACGCAATCTACCGTTTCAAATTTTCTCCAGAATTTACTGACTGCCTTCTCGAATTTATTGGGGTTCATCGTTTTGATTCGGTGCCAATATTTAAGGAGGCTTGGGGTATATGGTATGATGCAAATACAGAAATGATAGATCGTGAGACGGCGCGGCTTTCGAATTTGGGATATAAAGGAAATGTCAGTGATAAAATGTATAAGAGTGTTCGTTATTATTATAAGAATAAATCATTAGAGACAAAGAGTCCTAAAAAACGAAGAAAGTATATTCGTCTGGATCATATGATATTATCTATGATAGATGAACATCTTTCTGATAATCGCGAAAAACCGGCAAATTCTTACCAATCCTTCATGGAAAGAAATCGTGTAAGAGTTAAATTACTTACAGATAAACTTCTTGGTGGTAGTTTATCAGAACAAGATATTGATCTTAAACTGAAGAAAACATTTAAAAATCGTTATTTTCGATTAATGCGAAATTAATTTATCTATTCAGTTTATAATGAGTAAAGCAAATTTTGCCGAAGGCTCGTATGGATGTGTATTTTATCCCCGAATCACGTGTAAAGGTATTCAAGAGGACGAATATGATAATTATATATCTAAGATTGTTAGAAAGAATTTTTATGGTGACACGGAGATAATGATAGGTAAGCATATTCGTGAGCAATTGCCGTGGCATTGGAATAATTTTTTTGCCCCAGCAATACACAGTTGTGATATTGATATAAGTAAATTCTCAAATATAAATTTGGAGAAATGTGATATCGTTCAAAGATTTAAAAAAAGTCCTTTCATGTTGCTAAAAATTCCTTTTATTGGATATAAAAGCTATTATTCGTCATATCAAGATTATATAGTCCAAAATATTAATCCTCGGGAGATTGTATTAAATTTAATTGCTGGATATAAGCATTTGTTACAGGCGTTAATTGAGTTACAAAAAGACACTGTAAAAGTATGTCATTTTGACTTAAATGAGACAAATATATTATTTTCGCAAAATCAAACAGTTCCTATTATTATTGATTTTAATCTGTCATTCACGCCATCGCGCGTGACGAATCATTTAAAAGACTATTTTTATATCTATGCACCTGAATACTCAACGTGGGCATTAGAAATACATTATATTAATTTTATTCTGTATGAGAATGATACGCCATCGCACCGAGAGATAAAAGAAATTGCTCATAAGTATGTTAACTATAATCGTTCATTGCAAATAAATTTTTCTAAAGAATTTTTAAAAAATTATGAGGAGATATGTGTGGATGTATTGGAAGAATATCGCAATGGTGTTTTTGAAATTATAGATATCATCAATAAATGTTGGAAAACCTGGGACAATTATTCATTAAGTATTATGTATCTTCGAATTATTTACTATCTTAATATTAATTTTAAAAATAATATCCCTGTGAAATCCTTTATATCTAATTCTTTTACGGTGGACTTTACGAAATTGTTGTTGCGAAATATTCATCCAAATCCAAGATTTCGTTATGATGTGACATCTACTAAAAATAAATTTACCGATTTTTTTTATGATGAAAATATTAATAATATATCGAATTTTCAACAAATATTAACCCAATTTGAGTCTGGTAAAAATAATTTAGAACAAATAGTATCTGAAGATAAATATCAAATGCAGAAACTATTAAAAAAAATTGGTATTTCCCGTACAAAGGGGAGGTCTTAACGCCGGCGGCGGCGGCGTGTCTTCCGGCGTGTCTTCCGGCGTGTCTTCCGGCGCTTTTTGCGGCGCTTTTTGCGGCGTGTCTTCTGGCGTGTCTTCCGGCGCCTTTTGCGGCGGGGCTTCGCCGAGACAGCGCCAGTAACAGATGACCCTTTTTTGTATGTTTTAGACGCGGCTTTCAATACATCACGTAGGGCGACATTAGGCATTTCTGCCATAGTTTTAGCGACATGCTGCATCCACGCGCTTTTCTTTCTTTTTCCTCCTTTTTGCATTATACTATAATGGTAGAAAATAAATTGATATTGGTTAAATGTCTGAGAAGATAAGTATAAAAGAATGCCTCTAACGCGTTTCCTATATATGGGCGATGAAGTGATTCTCACTTTTATGGAATCGGTTATTAAACGCGAAGATCTTGAAGCTTGTTATTTCTGGATTTCCGAATATTATTTTAGTGGTTTCAAATCAAAGACGTGGGAGATTCTATGGAAGATATTCTATGATTTTTATGCTATTAAATATCCTAAACTTGAGAAATATATATTGGGTGAATTTATTAAGTGGAAAAAAAATAAGCAGATTTCTTATATCTTAGATATTACCCTACAGTTCTTTCTTCGCAAAGCATGCCCAGATGTATTTATTGCGCGTCATGTCGTTCCGGAAAATAGGAAATCGCGAGGACGTCCGCCTAAATGGTTATCAATGTTTTCGGCGGAACATAAACATATTCTTTTGGCAATTCACACAAAATGCATCCCCAGTATATTATTTCATATGAATAAGATAACGTTTGAAGATATGTACACATTTATATGTCGGTATTTCAATATAGTGAAAAAAATGGATTTACAAGAAGGATATATTAAAACGCTCCCTTATTCAAACAAAAAACACGTTCTATTGGCGCTTTGCCTATACCTTCATCTTCCTGAATCACTTATTATTATTGATAATGTTGATGCCGTTGTATCTGGTGAAGATATCGCTTGGGTAACAGAACTCAATAAAACGACCATCTCCCCTCTTTATAAAACACTTCCTCGTAAACGACTGTATCCCATTTCGAAAACTATTGGATGTTTCACACTTCAACGCTTTGATACACGATGCCCATCCGTTAAACGGCTATTGGGATTTCATTGGGAATATTTTGCATCATTTTCACCCTTATGGAAAAAACGATTTAAGCAATACCACGCAAAACGCTCAAAAGAAGGATTCGAGATGATTTTTGAAAATGATGACTATCTTGAGGATTTTGGAGAGCTATATAATTATGAACCTGATGAACAAAGCAATGAAACACAGGATAAAAGTATTACGAGCATTGAAAAAAGAAGTCCGAGTGAATGGATCAAAGAAGTATTTGGAATTACATATGACCGTGTGGATCCCCTGCGCCCTTAAAATTGATTATAATTTTTTATCATCATCAATTATAAACCATGGTTAAAAACAAAAAGGGTGGACGAAGTCATAAGAAAATGTCGAGCAAAGACAGTAAAGTATCACAAACGACTGGTAAATTGGTATTGCCGCGTGTTGAAGGTGAGCTTATTGCGGCAGTAACGCAGCAATATGGGCACGGAAATATAAACGTGATGTGTAATGATGGAATGGAAAGATTATGTGTAATACGAAAAAAATTTCGTGGTAGACATAAGCGGGATAATCAGATTATATTAAATTCCTTGATTATGGTTGGTGTTCGTGATTATGAAGTGGTAGCTGTTGGAAAAAAACCAAAATGTGATTTGTTGTATGTTTATTCAGAGAGTCAAAAGAAGCAGCTTAAACAAGGGGGTCATATTCACGCGTGCTTATTGTCACAAGACAAGGAAGTAGATACAGGTGGGTTTGATATGACAGGTCTGGTAGGCGATGCTACGGAAGACGTAGAAGCTGTGAAGGAAGTTAATTTTGATGATATTTAATCTTGATATTGTAAACTGGCAATAATAGCTCGTTGGATTGCCTCGTCCTCTTCTTCATCAATGCTATTATTAATCATATCTAATACCATTTGACGCATATTTCGTAGGCGAGGAATGATAGGCATAGCTCCACGGGCACTAAAGGGATATGTTGTTCGTGGCGTTATTTCTTCTTCTTTCTCCTTTACTTCATTTGATGCAAGTTTATAACGACAGACCGGACATTCAGCTTTTTTATTTGTTATCCAATTAGTAATGGCTTCTTTTTTGAATTGATGCTTACACGGCAGAATAGCTATATCATCTCCTTCCTTTAAGATGTCGCGTGTAATGGTACACATTACCGTTTCTGTTGAGGTTTTCTTATATTTCTTGAATATAATTTCTTTCATACCCTGCTCGGAAATGATCTGTTTGTATCTGTTTTTTTCTTGGAAACTTCGCTCCATTATTGAAGTGAGTCCATTTATTTGGGAAGGCGTTTCAACGGTGTCCGGAGAAATATGTAAATAATTGTATGAATTTGCGGTGATGCTATTAATGGGGGTATTTACTGTATAGGGCGGGTGAACATATGAAATATTATGAGAAAATTGTTCAAATATATCAGAGAAAAAAGCTCGTGTCAGAGGCGATGTAGGGGGTGCCATGGACAATAGATCAGGCAGATCGTCGGGTATAGTATTCTCACTTATATCCATCTCAATTATGTATATAATTATGTTTATTATATTTTACTAATTATTTTATTATATAAAATACGATATCGCCTACTATTCAGATATTTATGTATTATTTTCCAAGATTTATGTTCATTTATTCTGCTACCTATGGTGGGAGAGGATGATGATAATTCTAAGAGTTTAAACATTTTATCAACTCCGCCGGATAATAAAATTGTATCTGAAGCGTAAATAGGAACTGGAAAACCGGATGTTTTGCGCATATTCCAAAATATTAGTTTGGGTGAGGTTTTGAATCCATTTTTTACAAATATCTTTTTTATATTATTATATAAGGTATCATTGGAATATTTAAAAAATGTGTCAATCTGCATATCAGAAAAGATACATAGGCGCATATTCTTTATTGCATCTTTGCAATCATTTTTTGTAAGCGCTTCGATTAATATATCTAATACTGCCTTTAAATTACTATTTAATCCACGCGATACCGATAATATCATATTTACCTTATCCACAAAAGTCATATCATTATTAAATTTAAGCCACACAGGATTGGCAGAAAAAACAAATAATCTATTTTTGAATGCACCCTTCGATAATTCAGAAGCGCGTATTCCTAAAGCTATAGCTTTATACAAAGGGGTGCAATTGTCTCTTTCCATAGATGAAGACACATCTACTATAGGGACAATATTTTCCAGAAAATTACATTTTTTTTTATTAGCATTCCATAAACTGTTAATAATATCTTTATCGAGGTTTGTTTTGCATGATTGTGCGCCTTTCACTAATGTTTTGAGTGCAACAGTTGAATATTTGGGGGGATTATTTTCTATGTGGTATTGAATATATCCTGCGCAAATATGACGGTCCATTGTATTTTTTCGTACTTTATTCTCGCTTGTTTTATTTTGTAATGCTTGTTTATATTTATAAAGTGCGTTTGATGGTATCATTGCGGGAAAAATTGTCCCCCAATTTCCATTGCACATAATGGTTTCGAGGGTCATAAGATATCTGTTTATTTTTGATAAATTTTTTCGTAAAACCATTTTTGCTTTTCGGAGTGCATTACGGTTTGCTTCAGGATTTTTTGCGCTTTCTATGAATTCTGGGTGCATGCCCAATGCTAATTTGATATATATCCAACGGTATTGGCGACTTTTTTCACGAGGTGCCCATTTTCCGGCAAGAGAGATATATACATTGGTTTGCATTCTTTTAAGATCGTGTTTTAATTGAACAATCATAAGATTGCAGGCATAATCAATTAATGGGTGATCTTGATTGTTGGTTTTTTTTTTAATATATAAACATAATTTTTTGATATCTTTCCATGACCCATACTTCTCTCCTTGAACAAATTGTTCGAGGGCGAAAAATGCAAGTTCTGGATCATAAAGATACCAAATATATAATTGCATATAGGAGAGTAAGCATTCCCCCCTTCCATTTCGGATATCACGTGTGTGCCCAAGAATTTTATACAATATTATGAGTTCATCACGATATTGTTTTGGATTTTCTTTAATCTCTGAAAGCATTTTATATAATTGGTTCTCTAAATCAATTAATTCTTTATCTCGAATTAATTGGAAAAAAAAAAGATGTATATTTTCTCTGATGCTATTTCCCCACCCATATTCAATATTTGTTTTTTCACCATATTTTGTTTGCGACATCGTTGTATTTGTTATATCAAAATCTTTAAATGTGTTTGCGCCTTGTTTTTTTTCTTTTATTTCTGATATACACTCTCTTTGTAGCATTATTCGTCGTATGGTAAACCCGCCTTTTCATTAAAATATAAAGGGTATTTAATGATTGTAAACTTTTAATGGTTTTATCCCAAGTAATATCTTTCATATAATTTGTTTGTGTTAAAAAATTAAATTTATCTGGTTTATCAATGAAAGCTTCTATATTTTCTGGATCTAAATCAATATTAAATTTTAAAATAAAAGAGGGATAATAGTTGATATCATGATGTAAAATATTATTCTTTATAATATTAAGTATTTGTGGTTTTGTTATTATTTCATTTCTTATTTTTACTTTATATTTTCTACTGGAAAATAGTTCATTTTTTTCATTAATAAAAAATAAAACAATCTTGATATTGTCTATTGGTTGTTTATAGAATGAAGAGTATTTTTCCTCTTCATCATTAAATTCATCGATCCAAGATGTATCTAAGTCCATTATAAATTTTTGTGAAAATAGTTTTTTTTTTTGAACTCATTTATAATCTACCATATCATCGTTAAATTCCTCTTCCTCGTCATCTGAAGGATTTGCGGCACGCGCGGCATCTTCATCTTCGGTTCTCCATCCTTCACTTTCGTCATCACTGCAAAATTTTTGGGGGCGTTCGAGTCTTGCGGGCGGGGGCGGTTTGGGTCTCATTGGGGGAGTGAGACATTCTTTTCCCCGATTGGCTGCTGTTCCAAAAGACATTGGCTTGTTTTCCACGGTGGCTTTCTTCAGTCCTAGTTCTGGGAAATTATCCTTTTTAAGATCAAAATCGGGTATCTTTGGCTTTGTGGAGGAGCGTTTGCCTGTAAAATATGAGCGGCGATCATTACGGAATCTATTACCGCGGTGGTTGTCGCGATCGCCGCCGTCGCGTCGGTTGTATCGATCCCCATCGCGACTCTCTCGGTCTGTACGTGCGAATGCAAAGCGAGAATTACGCGGTGGATTAAATGTATTATTCGTAGAACTATCACCCAAAAGAGCAGCGGCACGAGAATTAATCGGGCGCTGCTCTCGCTGCTGATAACGATCATTACCAGATGTAAAAGGATTTGGGCGGCTCGTAGGAGGAGGGAAACGCGAATTAACCTGGAATGCAGACTTCATTTGAGGGTTGGGTGTGGGCTCAGGAAAACGATTGTTTTTGCTCATCTCTTGTAGTTAACATATCCTCTATAATTTAAGTTCAATTTTTCAAAAATAACTTAAAGATAAATAATATTAAATTAGTGAGCTTCCTAACAGCACACGTATACAGGTTTATATAAACGCTAAGTAAAGACGTTAGAGGAGGCTGCATTTTATAAAATTGAATATATTATAATACAATCGGTATGTGATTAAAAGAGATGGCGGGTCCCAGTATTTGTATTCCACGTATGTTTGTAGGTATTTCTCGTAAGAAAATAGAACAGGTGTTCAATGGATTAAAACTTGGTTCTATTGATTATATTGATATTCATTTAGGTAAGGAATATCAGAAGGTATATGTATTCTTTAAGGCATGGCGTAATACTGCATTTGCTGATTCCATTAAAAAGCGATTTGTGGATGGAGAACAGCTTAAGATTATATATGATGATCCGTGGTTCTGGAAATGTAGTTTGAATAGATTGCGGGGCGGCGGGGAGCGAAACCAAAGGCAATATGTCTCCAAATATAATACAAGAAATCAATTGCTTGCTATGAAAAAATTGCTGGCTGAGCAGCGCGACGAATTTGCTCGGCTCCTTGAAGAGAAGGATCGAGAGATTAAACGCTTGAGCACCTATATTTCTGCTTGTATGGGCGATGATATGCTTCTCAAGAGGAAGCGGGAGGCGCAGGGGAAACGTGGGCATCGATATTTGTTTTGTAAATCTGCTGGTGTATTATTCTCTTAATATTTATTAATTTATAATTTTTTAATATAAAAATTATAAATCAACAACCGCATAAAAGTGGGCTGAACTTCTTCGCCGCATTCACCACTTGGTTAATATTAATGTTCCCTTTGGTTGCCTCAATCACCAAGTCAATCGTTTGAGCAAGTGCGCCACTCTCAATGATATCCAAGCAGACCTTCTTTCGCCCTTCCTCGATAGAGGATTCGGTCACTACCGCTTTTACTAATCGGATCGCCATATCTTTTTGGTCGGCACCTTTTAATTCGCTAAGTTCAATAATTTCCATAGCATATTTCATTACAGAAATAACGCTTTGGGGTGAGATCTCAACATCGCCAAGACGCGTCTTAAGCTTGTCTAAAGAAGATTGAAAAACAGACATTATATTACTTGCAAATATTATAATGTAAAAAAGGTGGGGGATAAATTATATAAATGCCACGTGTTTCTGTTCGACACGCTTGCTTGGAAAATGCCGGTATGATTTCATTTTTTAGACGGACTGTGAATAATCAGTCTCGCTTCCGACACGCGCCTTGTATCTGTATCCATGATTTAAGCGGATGGAAATGGATAGCTTTTGATAAACTTGATGCCGCTAATTTTGTCTTATACCAAGACACCATCACCCGATGCATAAAATATATGCAGCGTGATCGACGAAGTATGTACTCAGATATTGATGTAGAACCACAACTTATTTATCTCCCATCACCTATGGAAAGAGCGCTCTTAGAACAGATTTTTAATCATCATTTAACCGATCGAGAGAAAAAACGATATATTTATGAATTTTCCAATACTATTATTGCGAAACGCAACTGTTCGGGCTGTTTGGGTGTAGTTATAGATAAAAAGAAAAAATGTTTGCACTACAAATGTCCTGGTATGTGCGAAAATTGTTATGAGGGAATGGGGGACGAATGTCCTATTTGCAAGAAACCACAAGTTGCTACTTGTCCTATTTGTAAAGAAGAAAAGCCCTCAATAGAACTTTGCCATCATGCAAATAATAAACACTTTGCTCGTTGTGGGCACCCTGTTTGTTGGGAATGTATGGGGAAAGCATATGTTTCAGGGCGCCCCTTGGTCAAATGCCCTTTGTGCCGCGTTTCTTGGGTGCAACACCGCGTTGCTGGCGACCCGGTGGTCTAGAATAATTGTGTTGGCGGAGATACCTTTTTGCGGTTCTCTTTTTACCGCCCATAATGAATGAATTATTATCAATATATATATATATATATAATGCCCAAACGTACACGAAAATATAAGAAAAGGGGTAAACGTAAGACGCGAAGGAAAGGGCGCAGGCGGCGATCCCGGAGGAGGCGGCGTCGCCGACGACAGCGTGGCGGCAGCGAAGCTTACGATGCTCTTCATAAAGAAATGTTTCAAGCGATTCGTGTTAATAGAGAAACGGAGGTATTCCCATCCCCCAGTTCTGGACAACTCGCTCTGTTTGATCCAACTCAATGCCCTAACGCGAACTACCGCACCCGTAATTTTTTGAACCAAGAAGGATATACATGTTGGATGTGGAGTGTAGTGTTATTACTGTTAAATCTCTCGTCACCGCCCATTTCATTTCCTTTGAATACATTGGTAAAAACATATTTGATACATTTAGAATACTTACTTAAATCCTCATTCGACGGGTGTCCTATGATACCTGGGTGGCTTAGGGCGGTTGCCAGTAAGGAACTGCGCACTAAAACGGCGCTCACGGCAAGCTACATTGAAAATACTCGCTTTTCGGCGGGCGAGAAGGAGCACATGGAGGTCCCGGTCCAGATGAACGCGCTTTCGTTCTTACTATTACTTCTCAAAGCCGCTGGTTATACCGTGAGAAAGAATGTTAAATATTTCGATGATGACGACGATGTTATAGGTTATTCACCGGATACTGCCCACCTAAATAATGCTGATGGTAAACCCAGCGTTGTAGTAGCTGTACTATTATTATCAGACCTTGCTGGGCAGTGCGTGGAGATCGTCGCCGGCGGCAAGGCCACCAAGATGTTCCAGCCTTGTACCAGTCACGACGACTGCGACGAGGGAATGTGCTGGGCGGGCGAGAAGGGCGGCAAGGGCGGCGATGCCGAGCACGCGAAGACCGACGTGGCGGAGGGTGCCCGGCGGTGGCGGATCCGCGCCTTAAATGAGTGCTGGAAACAGCGAAAAAGAAAAGGGCGTGCCGAAAACATTAAGGTGTTTTGGGAGAAGTGCCAAAAGGAGGCACAAAGACAAGTATTTGCAGAGAATGTGTTATGGCGATGGTTATTTACTAAAAATGCTAAAAATGTATTGGGGGGTCTACTGACTGTCCGGTGGATGTCTGGTGAAGAGGTGATGACGCATAGTATGGCATTTTATCGTTGCGGTGCGGTGGATGAAGTGAGGATTTATATATGTAATACATGGGGAAGGCGCTGCTCCTTGAATGATGTGAACGCCGAAGAGTTCCATGATTTTTTGGGCGGCGCGTTTTGGGGGAATGCAGCCCAGAATATTCTAATAACAAGAATTACATGCATTGTTGCGGAGAAAACGCCTGTGGTGAGAGGGGTGGTGAGAGGGGTGGCGAAAGGGGGATTGACACGCAAGGAAAAGGGACTCAACGAGCTCGGGGAACGCGTGCGCCAAGAGTTTCTTGGAGAAAAATGAGTGATATATATAATGAAAACGTTGCACAATATATATATATATCATGATCACGATACTTTACCCGAAGAGGGGTGGTTTCAATCCTGTTTCTTGTGCTATACGATCACAAGTCACACTCATTTATTTGATACGAGAGAAATAGATAAAAAAATCTATGAGATAAATGTATATTTATGTCCCGATTGTAAGAAAAAAATGCAGCCCGAGGGGGACACTGCTGATGTATTAAAGCAGAAATGTACTATTTATATCAATAAGCATTTCTTTACCTACCCGTAGACCCAAATCCTCCGCCGCCGCGTTTCGTTGTACTCAACGACTCGACGATAGAGAGTGAGATGGGTGTTAGTTGGGGCGAACATATCTGCGCAAGGCGTTGTCCTTTCTGGATAGTGTAGGGAGTATGTTTAATATTATCGAGGGCAATCATAATGTTGCCTCGGTATCCGGAGTCCACAATACCTACACTATTGGCAAGGCGGAGCGGTGTTTTACTAATGCTTGACCGTGGATAAATATAGAATGCGGTGGGGCTGCCTTTGTAGGTGGCTTCGCAGGCTATGCCAAGATCGACGCACACCGTTTCTCCGGGTTGAATGGTGACTTCTTGGGGGCAATAAAGATCGAAGCCGGCATCTGGATGCGAAGTTGCATTAGATTGCTTTTGAAAGGATTCGCGATAGAAGGTCGCTGCAGCAGGGTTGGTTACTTTTAGTTGTAGACGCATGATATGCAAAGATATCATGTGTCTTTTGATAATCAATTTTTGATAAATTAACAGGTGTGGGGGTTTTTAGGGGCGGCTTTTTCTTTTTGGAGGCATGTCCTTTTTTTAACAACCCAAGAAATATTCTCACCATTGGACAGTGGTGGCATTGTTTTATGGACAACACAGCACGCTGTGCCGCCCATACTCTTGTTGCAATTGCATTTGCAGCCTACATTGTCGCAGGCACCGTTGCCACAGGAACTGCTGCCCGTGCTGCAGGTGTGGCAATTATGGGTTTTTTGTTTCTTTCTCCAGAGATAATATCCTATGGACTGTTCTCCTTTGGGGTCGTTGGTTTTTTTCCATGTCGTGAAGCAGCAATCGCCACCCGGAGCATTGTTGTTGGTCCCTCCGGGATTCGGTCCGCCGCCCTGTTGCTTATTCTTCATCAGCCTCCGAAAACTTTGTTGTTTGGCAGGGGCACCTCCCCCGCATGGACCTGGACAATTACCACTTTTTGTTGTCGCAAGCGTCCATCCAGTGCGGGTGCTCGCGCCTCTTCGTGCTCTGCTTTTTCTTGCAAGGGTAGCGATAGACATATATATATAGGGGATATAAATTAAATCATTAAAAGAAAACGTTCTTTGGGATTGGGTTCTAAACAGCGTAAGAGAGCCCAGTAAAGAGGTGTCTGTTCGATGGACGACAAAGCACCCTTGTAATCTGTCTCGTTGGTGAGAGAAAAGGCGATAACGGCGCCCAAACTGTAGAAGGAGGTTTGGTAGGGTAGTTTAGCTGGGAGAGAAGCGTTCTTAAGTTCTGCTGGTAAGAATCTATTTTTTTTGATAGGGTGAACAAGTTCAAATTGTTCGTGGTTAATTCTTTTTACTATTTTTTCTTGGTTGACGTATATATACTGCTCATCATTGAGTACAATGATGTCATCAAGATCAAAGGCGGCGATGGTGAGATCTTGTTTTTCTAAAGCTTCTAATTGTGCTTTCATATTGAAGAAAAATTTCATAGCATCTTCGTAGAATATTCTCTCTTTGCGACGGGCGATAAACTGTGGGAGTGTTTGAACGGAGTTGGCTCTAAACGTGACACTTATTTCGTCTTTATTATCTGGGTTTTGCTGTGGGCGAATAATGTCTATTATTTCCCAAGGGAATCCAAGCCAGAAAGCGGGTTGATTGTTTATAATATTCAGTTGGTAGGTATCGCCTTTTATTTTCTGAATACTCATATTGGCAATTGTATGAATGGTCGTCATTTCTATATATCAAATCGGCAGACAAAAAAAGTTGCGCTGTATCACAAATAGGTGAATATGAGGTGTTGGATATCTTCATTGAGGGGAAGATGATCTCGGGTGGATTCCCAGTTCTCTCGGTCTCTCGTTCTCTGTGTGTGAATTTGGTGATTGAATATGCTCTCCCCTGTTTTTTTCATCCATTTTATAGATATATGGTTCCACCATTGTGCATCCTTCCCGAGTAAATAAGCGTTTATCTTTTTCCATGTAGTTACATATTTATTTCCAATCTCAATAAATTGTGGTGAGAGAAGATAAGGATCCTCATACCATGCAATGGGGGTGATGATGGCGGATAGCACTTGATCCGCGTTAATTCTTTGTAATACATTGTCATTGATGCGTCTTAATAAGTTGATCGTAATATAATTTTGGACAGAAAGCTTGGATTTTGTCTGCAATCGCTGCGTACTACTCCAATCAAAAAGATCCTCAAGGCATCGTGCCAAGAGTTCTATAATTTTGTCTTTTCCCACCATTAAAAAATAAGGAGATTTTTCTTTATGCTTTTAGATTCAGGAAATGGCGGCTATATAAGAGATGTGATTTATCGACCATTGCGCTGCACTTTTTGTTATCTTCTTTCAAACTATCTAATTCACGATCAAAATCAATCTTGTCGGCATATAGTGCATAGAGATTTCGAATTTGGTTCATAAAGTTGGATATTTTTTCAGCTGTTTTTTTTGAATTTCCAATGGGATAGACTGCCGCGGGATTATCAATATCGTATAGGACCCAAATATCGTAAATATATCCGGAATGTTTGTCTGCGTAAAATTCCTTTTTTGTTATCGCCTTCTTTGCAAGTAGAGCGAGAATATCACGATTATCTTTATATAGAGAGATGCGCATTATTAGCCTTGCTCTCTTTTGGATAGGTGTTTTATTTGTATATTTTGTGATGCGTCTGAAGGTATACTTGAATGGTAGTGAGGTTCTCATCCTGTGGCGGCTGATCCTCGTTGATGGGAGGGGGATTCCATGATCTCGGTGTTTGTGTTTATCAAGAAGGATTTTCTGTTTCGCCGCATATGTGCATTTATCGCACGCAAATGGTTTCTCTCCTGTGTGTTTAAGCATATGTTGAGTGAGTTGACACTTGATGTAGAATTTTTCCTCACAGTCTTCAAATGTGCATCTGTGTGTGTAGGTGTTCAAATCACGCTTACGGCGATAGAATTCACCAGCGCGAGATGCATAAGGGGTCAGTGAGTGGATTTTGAAAAGAGTCATAATATACGGTTCATTTTATGTATTAAAAAATATTCAATTTTTTAACCATTTCTGGAGCGTGCCGATAATCTGGGTGCTGAGGTTGATATACCATGGTGGTTGTCGATATAAATGTTGATTTCCCAAGTTACAGTTGCAATAAACAGGTATTCCGTCGTCCATATTTTGTATTCCCCACACACATGAGGGGCATTCGGGGCGTGGGTGGCGTGCGTTGATTATGCGCCACTTTTTCTCTCGCTCTTCGTCTGTAGAGGAGGGGGCTACAGGATCATTGGCATCTGTAGGGTGGATAATAATTTCGATGAGTTCCATTGTTGTTGAATCTGTTATGAATTAGTAATTGGCGTTCAATTTAAATAATTTCTTCGAGTAAGAAGTTCATTGGTTGCGGCCAAAACCCGGATATGCGCCTTTGGCATTTTCCGCACCACGGTAAATTTATGAAGAATATTTGTTCGAGTGGGGTTAAAGAGTGGTAATTATATGGTTGCATACATTTAAAGCAGCACGTCTTTGGTCTTAATGCCTTTAAAACTTTAAAGATAGTTTGCAGTGTTTTCTCTCGTTTTTTTTGTAGAGAGCGGTATTTAAAGCGTCTTAGCCGTTGAGCCCGCTTATAGGCGATTGTACCGTAATCTGGATCTTTGGATTCAAGACCCCTTACAGCAGCGGAAGTGTCGCCGCATATTTGCATTCGGGTTGAACGCTCAATGATGCAAATGCTAAACGAGATGATTCCACTACCATCATTGTCAAAGTGAACTCTTTTGGGTTGGATTGCCATAGTGAGTGTTTGTTTCTATGTATTCTTGAGAATATAAAAAATGGGTTCAATTTTTCAGTTAAAGAATGGTGGGGTGATTAGTTATGGGAATGCGACTGTTTGCATGCGGGTTAGGGCTGCGGGAGGTGGAAAGTAGGCGGGAAGCGCTGCTGCCATAACGGCGTTTGCGCCGCTGTGCGCGCGTCTGCCGCCAAATGCGCCACGCTGTCCCAGCCGGCGCCCGAGTGCCTGCTGTGTCGCCGGCAAAGCCACGAACGGCAAAGGCGCCGGCAGCGCCGCCGGCTGCGTGTATCCTCGTGTGTGAGCGGGAGGCATTGCCACGCCGCCGCTGGCAGCGCGTTGTGCGGGGCTAAAGAGTGGTGGTGCACTGTTACCGTGTCCTCCGCCGGCGAGAGCGGAACGGTAGGTTACTTGGGTGGCTGCTTGAAAGGCGGCTGCCGCGGTCTGCGGTGTCGCTGAAAAGGTAAGCGCCGAGCCAGCGGCAACTCCAAAGGTTGCTGCGGTGCGAATGGCATCTTGGTTGGCGCCCATAAAGACCACTGAGATGCCCTTGTTCTTGGCGGCACGGACGCGCTTGTTCAGGTCAGCTGCGGTGAATGTCTCACTCATGTTGTCCTGTCCGTCTGTGACAACGAGCAAAATGGCGACAATCTTTGGGTTTAGCGACCGGGCTTTGCGCGGGAGAGTGCGGTGGAAATGGGTGAGCCGTCGTTCCAGTGAGTGCAGCCGCTCCATAAAGGTGTCGATCAAGCGGGTGAGTCCGCGTGGGCTGACCATTACCGTCATATCCCGCGCCGAAGGGCACAACCAGGACCGCAGGTTGACTCCGTCAATGGGGGTTTCCGCTATATCGTCGAAGGTTGTTAGGGTAAACAAGGTTTTGGTGCGGCTGAGTCGCGCCAGTTCTTGGTGCTTGGTTATAAAGCCCATTACGCCATTGGCTGGAATATTGCCAAGGGAGCCCATTGAACCGGAGCGGTCGACAACTGCTTCAAGAAGAACGAGTGCAGGGGGTGCTGATGGGCGCACGCCATCTTGTCCTCGTTTGACGTGGGAAAGGCAGGAAAGAGTGGTCATTTTGGGTTTTGGGGTTTGGGTTTTTTGGGGTTTTGAGGTGTGAGTTTATCAGATCACGGGGGGTTTACTATATCTTAGAGTAAGCAAACACGTTCAATTTTTTCCGTTCCCGCCGCGCGTCAATGAAAAAAGTTGCCTTTGATCGGGATCGAACCGATGACCACCTGATTAAAAGTCAGGCGCTCTACCAACTGAGCTACAAAGGCGGTGTGTGCGCGCGTGCGGTGTGCGTTTACGTATATTATGTACAGGTTAAAGAGTGTGAGGTGGATTTACTCGTCGCACATCACGACGTTCATCCCGAGCGCGTCGTCCCCCCAGTCGGTGTCGAGCTGTCCGAAGTCGGCATCGAGGTCGCAGTTCGCCGGGAGGGCGGCGGGGGCGCCGAGGATCCGGACGCGGACGCCGGCAAGGGCGAGCCCGAGCGGCGACTCCGTGCGGGCGATCGCCGTGACCGCCTCCTCAGCGTCCAGGTCGTTGTCGAAGAACGCCTCGCCCTCGGCGGTCTCCCCGAGCGTCTGCGAGGTCTTCTCGATCTGCTCGTCGATGAACGCCTGCTCGCTGGCGGAGATGGTCATGAGGCGCTTCTCGGCGAGGATCTTCTCCAGCTGGACGATCGTGAGGGTGTTAGCCGCGCCCCAGATGCCCTGCGGCGCCTTCTTGGGCTTCTTGGGCGCGCCCGGGAGCGCCGGGAACGCCTCCTTGGGCTTCTCGGGGGTGCTGTAGCCCGACAGCGCCTCAAAGAGGTTCGTCTGCTTGGACGGCACCCCGCCGTTGGCGCTGCGCGGCGCCGACATCCGCGCGCCGTGGCGGTGGGTGATGCGCTTGGCGTGCGTCTTGCGGCGGGCGTCGCGCGCCTTGATCTTCGGGCAGTGCGCCGGCGTGTGCCCGGCGTCGTGGCAGTAGCCGCACTCGTTCTTCAGGAGCTCGGGGCAGCACACCTTGCCGTCCTTCCCGGGCGCGTCCTTAACGAAGTGGCTGGTGAAGACGCTCTCGGGGAGCCCCTTCGCCTTGCAGTAGGCGCAGAACATCGCGAAGTGCTTGGTCGCCGGCTCGGTCGCCTGCGTGGTCGCCTGCTTGGTGACGGAAGTCATTGAGATGCTTTTTGGGGGTTTTTGGGTTTTTTGGGTTTGGCTTAGAGAATGTGTGTTCTTTAAGTTTGGTTACACTCATCTACTGCTATAAATTACGTTCAATTTTTTTTCAGGATGACCGATTTCCCCACTGCATCGTGGGGTAACTTTAAAAATTGATCTGTTTTTTTGTGTTATATTTTTTGCATAAAACAAAGACATTTCTTAAAGAAATGTCAAAAATTTGGAAAATTTACCGTAAAGCTACCCAAAAACAGCGATTTTCCATTTGGCTTCAATGGGCTGGACTCAAAGAAAAACCCCATCAGGTTTCAGGTTTTGAATGGTGTAAAAGCTGTGAAATGGCTGATGAACATAGGGGTGGTATATTGGCTGATGAGATGGGCTTGGGAAAGACCATAGTGATGATTGGCAATATATTCTGTAATCCGGTTCGCCGAACCCTCATTGTGCTTCCCAATAGTCTTATGGGGCAATGGGATTCCTGTATAACCCAATATATGTTGAAGGTAACATATCGGTGGTTGATGACAAAGGAATATTGTATTTATCACGGAGCTAACAAACCTTCATTGGAGGATTTGGTGAAAAAGCGCATTGTTATAACGACCTATGGAACTCTTGCGGCGCGCAAGGATATTCTTAAGGAAATTGAATGGGATCGCATTGTTTACGATGAAGCGCATCATTTGCGTGAAACGAAAACGAAGATCTTTGCTGCTGCTTTAACCTTGAAGACGCGTATTAACTGGTTTATGACTGGTACGCCCATTCAAAACAGAAAGGGTGATTTATATGCGCTTTGCATATTATTGGGGTTCAAAGGACCTGAATACCGAAGCAGGGAGGGTCTCGCGACAATTCTTGCTACACGGATGCTGCGCCGGACTAAACAGAGTATTGGTCTGCGGCTCCCAGCTGTCAAGATTTACCAAAAACGCGTTCCTTGGAAGGGTGAGGAGGAGGAAGCATTGTCGGCTGCTATTCACGCGATGACGCATTTTGGCTCAGGTGGTGGTCAACTTGGGCGTCCTTTGGGTATTGAGACGTTGGCGGCATTCATTCGCAGCCGGCAAATGTGTGTTTGCCCCAAGACAATTCAGGAATCTCTTGAAAAGGAGGGAACCCGGAATTTCTTGGAGGGATTGGACCCTCTTTGGGATAAAATCACTTCCAGCAAGATCGATCACGTTGTGGGCAAATTACTTAGCCGTGGCGGCAATGGGCGCCGTAAGCTGGTATTTTGCCATTATCGGCGTGAAATTGATGAAATAGCCCAACGGCTCCGCGATAAAAATATTGCGGTGGGGGTTATAGACGGTAGAACTTCAAAGAAAGACCGTAAAGATCTTCTGTGCCCACTTATCACAAAGGACCTTTGGAATACTTTATTGCCTGCATTTCATACTACTTGTGGAATTCCCATCTATGCAAAAGTTACCGATTATTTAAAACCGGAGGTGTTGGTGGTGCAAATTCAGACCGCAGCTGAGGGACTGAATATGCAAGATTTTTGTGAGGTATATTTTACCAGCCCCCATTGGAATCCGGCGCTTGAGGACCAAGCCATCGCACGATGCCACCGAATAGGGCAAAAGCGACCAGTAAAAGTATTTCGCTTTATCATGCAAAGCTTTGGTGAATCTGAAGATGATATGAAAACATTGGACGAATATTGCTCTTGGGTTCAAGAGCAAAAGCGTGATATTTCCAAGGATATTCTCCATTAACCTGTCCTATATAATAGAAAAATCGGTCAATTTTTTATAAAATTGAACTGATTTTTTTTATTTTCTTCTATTGCAAACAATGACAGAACCCAAGAAACCGGCGAAGACAGCGGTGGTTGCCAAAGTATCTAAAGATAATAATGGGGGAAATGGGCGCTTGCCACCATCATTATCGGGCTACATATCCGCACAGCGTTGGAGGGGTATGAAGCGGGGGGAGGTTTAACGACGACGCGTTTTGCGACGTTTTTTAACGCGTCGGCGCTTGGTACGGTGGGTGCGCCGCCGGCGTTTTTTATTGCGTTGGCGCTTGGTACGGTGGGTGCGACGGCGGCGGCGGCGGATATAGTTTCTACCCCCCAATCCAAACCACGACCGAAAACGGCTCTTTTTTTCGTTCTGCGGTTGTAAATTTGCTAATGAGCGTTTAGGCGCCGCCCGGGTGACTGCTCTCGGGTCGTCCCGGATATCTTTTAATTTCTGCGCATGTGTGCGTTGTGTTTGCTTTGCCGCCTGCGCGCTTCCAGGCGCGGGGGGAAATAAAGACATTATTTTGTCCGCCTCCTGTTTTTCACTGTACGCATTCTTTGCGTATGGAGTATAATACATATCGATGGTGTGTTTCAACCATTTATAACCAGGGCGTCCTTCCACTGTATAAAAGGTGTTTACCAAACCCGCCATTTGTATTGGTTTCCACGAGAGTCCCTCGAGATATTCGGGTAAGTCGGGATTGGTTACGATATTTTTCTTGATCTGGTTGAATATCTGCGTCTTCAGTGGGTATGACAGTTTGTTAACCTTCATTAAATATGGCGTCGTTATTATACTACGCCATACATTATCTGTTAATTCATGTGCATGAGCCTGCACCATTGTGCAAATAGCTGCATATCTCTCGTTCTCAGTACATATTTTATTGAGTTTTTGCGCTCGTGTTTCTGTCATATATATTTATATATATATTAAAAAAATATTTACCCTCGACGGGGATCGAACCCGCAATCTGTCGATTAGAAGTCGACCGCCTTATCCATTGGGCCACGAGGGCAGTTTATCTCAGCAGCCGGAATCGAACCAGCGACCAACGGAACTACAGTCCGTCGCTCTACCAACTGAGCTATGCTGAGTTGGAAATGTTAAAAGGTGTTAAAAAGGGCCGACCCGGGAATCGAACCCGGGACCACTCGCACCCAAAGCGAGTATCATACCACTAGACCAGCCGGCCGATTAAATTTTAAATTGGTTCGCAACTATCCTTCAATGATTTACCATTCTCTAATATAATAGATTCAGAGGATGCCAGGGAAACTATAATTTGCGGACCCTGAACAATATGACGATAACTTTGAACCCATTTGAAGGTAATTGGTCTTTCTTCGAATTTTTTACCGAGGAGTGTTTTTATATAGGGGATTTTCACGGATTGATCGCGGGAACAAATAATTTCGAGATTTTCAAAAGGGAAATAAATAACTACCGAAAAGGGGGTATAATAACGCTCCTTCGCGGGATCTCCCGCGTAATAGTATGTCAATCTACGAAAATTCCCGAAAAAATTTATTTCTTGACATTCCCTACAACCCATTACTGTATTCAGAAAATGAATTACTGTTTTTTTTGTTTTTAATTGTCCTTTCTTATTTCGTTGCACGAATTTCCTTATTTTATCTATATAATAATTTCGTTCTTTTCGTTCCATAACTTGTTATGAAGAGTAATTTTTAAACATATTAAAATCAATTTTTGAGCCACCTAACGGGATCGAACCATTGGCCTTTCGCTTACAAAGCGAATGCTCTACCAACTGAGCTAAGGCGGCTACTATGCGCCGTCCGGGAATCGAACCCGGGGATTCAGATTGGAAATCTGAAATGTTACCACTACACCAACGGCGCTTTATCACTAGAGCAAAATT